>ERZ808028.119-NODE-119-length-83141-cov-4.892902_pt1 | contig 83141 bp, 85 predicted proteins | sample MGYA00380184_ERZ808028 | MGnify/ENA primary metagenome ERZ808028 (study PRJEB31490, sample SAMN06133397) | mouse gut metagenome | isolation source: J8_1 | host: mice | place: China: Chengdu | collected 2015-05 ... | reverse complement strand
CCACCGGCAATAATAGCGGCAATTCCGCCGACAATAAAAAGCAAACTTCTGATTAAAGGCACATCGGCTGATGCCTCATCTTCAACACGATCATTTTTTGCAGCACTTATCATTTTAGTTATAAACAGAACCATTCCCACTAACAACAAGATCCCATCAAAACGGGATAACTCTCTATCAATAAGCAAAAGCGTCAACAAGATAGAAATAGCAATGTTGATGGGCATATCCCTTTTAAGAATATCCTTATCGCTCTTAAAAGCCAACATCGCCCCACATACACCGACAACCACTAAAGAATTAAACATATTAGAACCTAAAACATTACTAATGGCAATCGCATTATTACCTGATAATCCGGCTGTAATACTGACCGCTGCTTCCGGTGCACTTGTTCCCATCGCCACGATGGTTAAACCGATAATAACCGGCGGTACTTTCAACAATCTTGCCAAGGCGCTGCTACCATCAACAAAAAAATCAGCACCTTTAATCAATAAGATAAAGCCTAAAATAAGCCAAGCATAATCCATTAACTTTTCCTCCTAACATATAAAAAACTTTCACCACAAAAAGCGGTAAAAGTCTTGTTTTTTAAGATATAACCGGTTATGACACGAGTTGTCGGTCATATCCCATGAAGTATCATGGTAACTACTCCCTTTTACAAATGTTAGTATAGCTAACAGGTTAAGGAATGTCAACGATTATTTTTCATTTGTTTCAAGATTGATTTAAAGGTAATTTTATTACCGTACATCAATAATCCGGTACGGTAAATCTTGCTGGCTAATAGACCGATTAAACCGGTTGAAACAATTAAAATTGCCAAAGATAATACAATTTCAAACATGGCAACCTCCGTCATTGCCATACGGGAAAACATTCCCATAAATGAGCTTAGCGGAACGTATGAAACAATTTTCATCATACCTTCGTTGCCACTCACAATAGCTGTATAAGTAACGATGAAAGCAATGACATAAATAATGGTAATCGGTGTTGCGCTTGAGTTAATATCTTCTACCTTTTGTGCCATAGCTCCAATCATACCGAATAAGAAAGCATAAAGCAGATAGCCAAAGAAGCCGAAGATGGCAAATGAAATCATAATATTAAGCGGGATATTGAATAAGAAATCTAAGGCTCCATTCCAATATGCACCATTTAATTGATAGGCGATAAACGAGATACCTAACAATATTGCAAACTGTATAATTCCGGCTATTGCACCTGCCATGATTTTACCGAAGATTAAAGATGTACTTGATGTACTTGTCGCTAAAATCTCAACAGCACGGTTGCTTTTTTCCGAAGCGATAGCTGTAGCAATCATTTGTCCATACAATAATACCATCATGTATAAAGCCATAATCAAAACATAAGTATAGTAATAATTGCTGGAACCGTCTTTGCCTAAAACAACTTCATCACTTGTTATCTGTAATGACTGCAATTCGTGATAAGCTTGAGCATCAACATTATGTTCAATCAACCATTGATTTTGCACCAAGGCTTTCATCACAGCTTCAAATTGAGAGCTGGTATAATCAAAAACAGATTTATCTAAAACGTAATAAGCATAATGATCTTTTGATTGAATCGCAAAGCCTGCCTTAACAAGCCCATAGCGACTTTCAACCTTATCGCTTAAATCTTCTAAAGATTCCGCCTCAATCCAATGACTGTTACTAAAAGCTGTTTCCAAAATAGATACATCTTCAACCAAACCGACAGCATCATAATAGACATAGGTATCTACTTGACTTGTTGTTCCGCCACTGCTACTACCACTACCACTATCACTAGAAAACATATCAACAATTCTTGGTACTGTTAAAATACCGCCGATAATCAATGACAAAACAATAGTCGAAATTAAATAAACTTTATTTTTAAAATAGTGAGCTAATTCAAAACCTAAGACAACTAAGAATGATTTCATGCATCATCACCTGCTTTCTCAACGAAAATTTCTGTCAATGTCGGTTCATATAGACCAAATTGCATAATATCTATATCTAACTGCAACATTTCCTTTAAAACATCTTTAATTTGAGCATCTGCATGAGGTTTTAAAATATAACCCTCTTCATAAGTTTGAACATCTTGAATCGTCGTTAATGTTTCTACAACGTCCTTTGCCGTTTTGGTTTCTAAGTACAAACGCCCTTGCCCAAAATCTTCTTTAATTTCTTTTAAAGTTCCTTCTAACACGACATTACCTCGATGAATAATGACAATATTCTCACAAAACTCCTCAACATAACTCATTTGATGACTTGAGAAGATGACTAATTTTCCTTTTTCGATACATTCGTTTACGACATCTTTTAATAGTTGTGCATTTACCGGATCCAATCCGCTAAATGGTTCATCAAAAATAACAATATCAGGATCTGCAATTAACGTTTGAGCTAATTGAACTTTCTGTTGATTTCCTTTAGATAATGTTTCTAATTTTCTGTTTTTATATTCGCTGATGCCCAAGCGTTCAAGATAATAGTCAATGTTTTGAATCACACTTTTCTTATCCATACCTCTCAAACGTCCAAAATACAACAGTTGGTCATAAACCGTTTTTTTAGGATACAGCCCTCTTTCCTCCGGCAAGTATCCAATCTGGTATTCTTGAGGTTTAAAAGGTTTACCGTCAAGTGTAATTGTTCCTTCATTCGCCTTGAATACATCCATCAAAATACGAATCGTCGTTGTTTTTCCTGCACCGTTTCTTCCTAATAATCCTAAGGCTTTGCCGCTCTCTACTTGAAAATGAATACCATGCAGCACTTCGTTTGACCCATAAGATTTGCGAAGATTGTTGACTTCTAAAAGCATAAATGCACCTCCTTTAATTATGCTTTTTAACTATACACCTTTTAATGAAATAACACAAGTTATCCATACTAGGATAAAATTTATTATAATACCCCCCCCCCCCTAAAATTGCAAGCTTTTTTTAGCTTTTCCATAATTTTTTCCACATAAACGCACTATTTTTCTTTCTATCAGATTTTATATCGTTTAAAAATTTTTTGCTTATATCTACAAAAAAACCTCAGATAACATATCTGAGGTAAAATTTTATTCGCAAATAATTAAACTGTTTTATGGTTATCCATCGCCTTATCAGAGCGCAAAAGAATTAAAATAGCTTCCTTGACAATCAAAATTTCTTTCAGGTTATCAATCGCTTTTTTTCTTTCGGTTCTTAATAAACGGTCATAATTCTTTAAAAGGTGTGCTAAACCTTTGGCTTCTTCTCGATTTAAATGCGCCCAAATCTTATGTAAAGGGGCATCTCCCGGAAGATTCCATTGTTTCTTATACCACGTCAAATCATGCATAGCCATCATCCAGTCAACTTCGTTATCGTAAACCGAACGCTGCTTTTTCTGCAGTTCCTTTAACTTTTTACTGTCATTTTTCATGGTATATTTCATTTGATCTACTTCAGCTTGCAAAGAGATATACTTAATTTTATAATCTCTTAAATCCAAAAGTGCCTGATTATGTTTTTTCTTATATTCTTCCAACTCATTAAGCTCTGATTGAAGCTTGGTATTACTCATTGAAAGCTCTTGAGCATCTTTGGTCACACGAGCATTCGTATCCTTCAAATCACGCAATTCACGACGTAGTTGTTCAACTTCACTTTCGTCTTCGGTTTGGAAAAGCAAATCACGATTTTCATCTTTCAGTGTCTGATTTTCCATTTGTAAATCCATAATCTGATATTGCAAGTCCCTTAACATTTCCTCGTAGTCAGGTTCTTTTTCAGCTTTTGGCATATCGACAACTTCGACTTCCGGTGCTAGCGTTTCTTCCTCTTGAGGCTTTACTTCTTTTTCAGCCGGTGCTGATTTAGTTTTTCCGGACTGATTTTCAACATCAAAGAATTTAGCTTCATGAACCTCTTCTCTCACTATATCTTCTTTATTGCTTTGCCGGATATTATCTTTATCTAACAGGCGCATAAACATATCGACGGTAATCGGACACTGCCTCTGTTTGATTTTTTGGGACAATTCATTGACAAAATCTTCATCATCTTTCATCAATAATGTTTTAAAACCATCGCTTAATTTGAAATAATGAATAATATCAACAACAATATCACTTAAATACAAAGACAAAACGGGGTCTTGTTGGCGAAGATATGTCAAGTATATCCGATTCACAGCTTCTCTGGAGAGCGATTGAACATTCTTTTTACCCGCAAAATACTTTTCAGGTTGTTTTTTTAATGGCTCCATTAAATAAGGAACACTGACAACCTCAAGGATTTTACAGATTTCCTCATCACTTAAATTGATAAAAAATAAACTTGTATTCATGACTATTCACTCCCCTCTATTCATTTTAAATTTTTCCTATAAAAAGGTCAATACAGAGTGCTAAAAAACTCTAAAAAAAGCATCAATAATGATCTTTTTTACTGCTTTTACCTAAAAAATCAGGCATTTTTGCCTCAATTATGACTAATTTATTTGTATCAGGGTCGACAAATGACAAACGGTGGGCATGAAGGCAAAGACGTCCCCTACTCAAAGACGAATTATATTTTTTATCGCCAACTAACGCATGATGGATATGAGCCATCTGAACACGAATTTGATTTTTTCTGCCCGTATCTAAAAAGATTTCCAATAAACTTGTTTTAGGCAACTCTTGTATCACACGATAGTGCGTAATGGCAAGTTTACCTTGCTTGGCATTGGAAACATAAACTTGTTGGGTCTTACTTTCACTCAAATAATGTTTTAAAGTACCACTTTGCTTTTCCATATGTCCTTCAACTAAAGCCACATAGCCCCGCTCTTTAACTAACTCATTCCAATTATCTTGCAATTTCTTTTGAATAGTCGGATTTTTTGCCAATAACAAAACGCCACTCGTGTCCCTATCTAGTCGATGCACGACAAAAACTTTAGTCTGAGGATTCTTTTGGCGAAGATACTCACGCACTAAATGATAAGCCGTTTTTTCTTTTTCCAACCCTGCTGACACGCTCAATAGACCCGAAGGCTTATTGATGGCAATTAACTTATCATCTTCATATAGAATTTCAAATGGGGCATGATGTTTTGCCTCTTGTACTTCTATTTTAACTTGCATTCCACTTGTCAAACGATAATCAGCCTGTTTAATGACTTCACCCTCTACAACAACATTGCCTTTGTTTAGACTCGTTTTCAAGACTTTCTTATTTATACCTGAATACTGCAACAAAAATTCAAATAGAGGCATTTCTTTTTTGACAACCCAAATCTTCTCCATTATGCTTCCTTCTTTCTTACTAGCTTCACTAAATACTCACTTGTACCTTCTTCAAAGCATTTTTCGTTCGTTAATTCAAACCCATGCTTTTGATAAAATGCCACTGCTCGTGTATTCTTTTCCAATGCCCATAAGTACGAAACATCTTTAGATTCAATCGCATAATTGATTAACTGACTACCAATCCCCTTACTTTGCATAAACGGATCGACATAGAGTTTACAAATTTCCTGATGCTTGATTTCCACAAACCCTTTGACTAGCCCATCATCATAAACATAAAGACGCTTTAAAACATCTTCTTTACTAAAATAATTTTCAATGATTGACATAACCTGCATTTCACCAAAAGAATAATTGGCATCTTTAAAAATAGGGAAGTATTGAAGACGATTTATAAACACATAAATTTCCGCAATTCTGGATAAATCATTAACTGTTGCCGCTCTTATCATCTTGTGATCACCTCATCGCTATTATATCAAATTTTCACAATATTACCAATCATAAAAAAGCGATGATTTAAGCACTTTTAACTATACATTCTTTTATGAAAGCGCTATAATAATATTATATATAATATAAAAGGATGAGAATTATGATGAAAAGACAAATGGGATTATTACTTTCTATTCCGGCTTTACCGGGTCAATATGGCATTGGTGATTTTGGAAAAGAGGCTCGACAATTGATTGAAAGCTTATATGAAAATCATGTCCGCCTTTGGCAAATCCTACCGACTAACCCTATGGGCTATGGGCACTCTCCATATCAGCCCTATTCTTCTAAAGCCGGAGAACCGCTTTTAATTAGTTTAGACATTTTAAAAGAGGAAGGATATATTCAAGATATTGAAATCCAAAACTTCCCCACTAACGAAATTGCCTATGAAGATGTCGAAGCTTATAAAGAAAAGTATTATCGAGAAGCCTATATGACGATGTTGCAAGATGAAACTAAAAAAGCTTCTTTTTTGACATTTAGAAAAGAACAGCCTTGGGTTGAAGATTACGGTGTTTTTTATGCCTTTAAAAAACATCATCAATTAAAAAGTTGGCTCGAATGGGAGCAAGATTATCGCCTTTGGCCTAGTACAAAAGATGCCACACTCATTGCCAAGCATCAACAAGAGATTGATTATGCCATCTTCTTACAATATCTATTTTATACCCAATGGCACGATCTAAAGGAATATGCCAATCAACATGGCATTCAGATTCTTGGGGACATTCCTTTCTATGTCGGCATTGACTCTTTAGATGTTTGGATGAACCAAGAAGACTTCTTATTAGAGGAAGACGGACAGCCTTCATTTATTGCCGGTGTACCGCCTGACTATTTCAGTCCAACCGGGCAACGTTGGGGTAATCCTATCTACAATTGGGAGAAAATGCAAAAAGACGGCTACCATTTTTGGATTGATCGTTTAGCCTACGTAGGAACTTTATTTGATGTCATTCGTATCGACCACTTCCGTGCCTTTGATACTTATTGGAAAATTCCTGCTTCATGTCCGACCGCTATTGAAGGAGAATGGATTTTAGGTCCTGCTCACGATTTCTTTGATACAGTTGAGAAAAAGCTACCTGATATTCAGATTATAGCCGAAGATTTAGGCGACTTACGCCCTGAGGTACTTGAGCTTAGAGATGACTATAAGTTACCGGGTATGCAGGTCATTCAATTCCATTTCAATCCGTTAAGTGATAATTTCAATGTTGAAAAAGTTAAAAATTTAGTGCTTTATACCGGTACGCATGACAATCAGACTTTATGGTCTTGGTATTTGGAATTACCATTTGAAAAACGTCGTCTGACATGGAATTATTTATGCGACCACGGTTATAAAGAAGCGACGATTGATCGCAAATGGATTCACTATTGTTTAGATACTAAAGCTGATACCGTTATTTTCCCGGCTCAAGACTTACTATGCTTAACAGACAAAGCTCGCATCAATACACCGGGAACAGTCGGTGACCCTAACTGGAAATGGCGCTTAAATCAATTAGATGATTTACATCAAGTGCTAAAACAAATCAAACCGCAAATTATTGCCTCTCAACGTTAAAACTCTGCCGTTTAACCGACAGAGTTTTCTTATGCTGCAATTTTCTTAACAATTCTAATCAATAATTCAGAAGCTTTTTTCATTTCATTGATAGAAGCATATTCATACTTACCATGGCACTGACGTCCGCCTGTACCTAAATTAGGACAAGGCAAGCCCATGTAAGTTAAACTTGCGCCATCTGTTCCACCACGAATCGCATGGCTGACAGGTATCATATCCATATCTCTAATTGCTTCATAAACAATTTCAATCATGCTCATTTTCTTTTCAATATAGCTTCGCATATTAGCATACGTATCTTCAATCACTAATTCAATACTGTTATCTCCGTATTTACGGTTCATAAACAAAGCGGCATTTTCAAAATCACCTTTTTGTTTTTCTAATAACGCTTTATCATGATTGCGGATAATATAGTTCATCACTGTTTTTTCACAGTCACCTGACATGGTTGTAAGGTGGTTAAATCCTTCATACCCTTCTGTATATGCCGGATTATCAAATACAGGTAGTAAGCTTTGAAATTCCATCGCCATCAACAAGCTGTTTTTCATTTTAGCTTTAGCTCCACCCGGGTGAATACTTAAACCATTGACAATGACCTTGGCACTTGCCGCATTGAAGTTTTCGTAATCAACTTCGTTGACATTGCCCCCATCAACTGTGTAAGCATAATCGGCATTAAACAGCTTTACATCAAAGTTTTCCGTTCCTCTGCCAACTTCTTCATCAGGCGTAAAAGCAATGGCTATATCCCCATGTTTTTGTTCAGGGTGTGCGACAAAATACGCTATCATATCCATAATTTCAGCGACACCGGCTTTATCATCGGCACCTAATAAAGTCGTTCCGTCTGTTACGATTAAATCAGAGCCAATATCCTCTTTTAGACTCGGGAAATCTTTAGGTGACATTTTTATATTAAGCGCCTCATTTAACACAATATCTTTACCATCATAATTTTTAATCAAGCGAGGATTCACATTTTTTCCTGACATATCCGGTGAAGTATCCATGTGAGCAACAAACCCAACCTTATCACAAGGACGATCAAGGTTTGATTTCAACCAAGCATAAACAATACCTTCTTCGCTCATCATAGCATTATTTAAACCAAGCTCATGTAATTCTTCAACTAAAATTCTACCTAAATCTTTTTGTTTTAAAGTGCTAGGTGTCAACGTGGACTCAGGCATTGACTCTGTATCAATTTGCACATACTTTAAAAACCGTTCGATTAAATCCATTATTAACCACTCCTTTTCTTTTTTATATTATAACACTTCCTCAACATATTAAAAGAGCTGTTGCACATAATTGTACAATAGCTCTTTGTCATAACTAATCCTTATCATCAAATATAGAATTAACCATCTTTTCATCTAACCAATCATCTTCGTCTTCTTCAACAGCCGATGTGGATTGATTATTCATTTTCTCCATCTCAGATACAGTTAAAAAACCAGTTGTATCATCAAGGTCAGTTTTTTCAATTTCTTTTAAGGCATTTTCAATAGACAATGGCACACCGTCTTCACCTAAGATAACACCATCTTCTTCTAGTTCTTCCTTAGGCACTTCCTTGAAGAAAGTTTCATCAGTAACTAATTTACGTTCTTTTTCTTTCTTCTTTTCCGGTGCAGGTTGTGACTTAGCCTTTTCTTTTGGTTTAGGTTTATCTTCATGACTTGTACCATCACCTTTATCGCCATTATTCATCTTATCATCTTTCTTTTTCTTTATGATGAAGAAAGCGACACCGCCGATAACCACTAAAGCACCAAGGGCAATCCCACCATATAGTAACCAAGGTGTTTTTTTCTCAACGACAAATTCTTCAATATCCTTTGCGGTTAATGGGGCATTTTCAGGATAAGCAACTAATTTTTGCGTTTCACTATCATAAATATAGTAAGTTGGTTTCCCATCACCATTCAACATATATAATACAGCGAAATTAGATAAGTCTTCATCTTGGAAAACAAATGCGTCTAAAACTTCGCCTTGAATACTTGTTGTCGATAATTTCATATCTTCGATTTTTTGTAATTCGCTATCAATACTTAAAGCAAATACTGACTGATTATCAATAATCATCGGGCGATACAAACCGACAATAGCTATCTTTGTTTGGTCATAAATATAGAAGCCTTTATTGTCTTTTTCATCTGTCATATATAACAATGTGATACTTGCATCATCATTAGAATAAGCTTTAACTTCTTTTTCTTGAACAAAGATTTTTCTTTCCTTAAAGCCTTTAGGAATATCTCCGTTGTTCACTTCATTCAAAATTCCTAATTTTGTTTCCCCTAAATTAAAGAATAAAGTAGGTACTTCTTTCACATTAACATTGATTGTATAAGCTTTCTTTGTTTTGCCATCTTCAGCTGTTACATCAACAGTAAAACTGTTGCCTCCTACTTTCAATGGTTTTAAACCGGTACCGGAAACATCAGCTCGATAATCACCATAAGCATCAATCGTAATCTCTGTTTCTTTGCTGGTTAATTCAACTGTATATTCTGTAACATCACTTGAGAATTTAGGTTTCAAATTCCCTTTATCAACTGTTAAAGAGTATAGATTAGCATCATCTGACTTTTCTTCGGGTTCATCATTAGGCTCTTCATAGGAAGGTGTGTCATTATCTCCCCCACCATTATTACTACTTCCGCCATTGTTTCCACCGCCTCCATTGTTTCCACCACCGTTGTTATTTTCTGGTGCAACAACAGTAACTGTGTGGGTTTTTGAAATAGATGTATTACTTTGGTCAAAGTCTGTCATTTCTCCGGATAATACAAATGTAATTGTTGTTCCAATATCACTGCTTGATGTTTGATATGAATAAGAAACACTACCGTAAATATTTTTTTCGTAATTTTCTAATTCAGAAGATGAGTCTACAACTGAACCGTTCATTGATAAACTGGCGTTCCATTGGGTAGCATAAATCTCCCCGGTAACTGTAATCGTTTCCCCTGCTACAACTTGATTTGGTCCATAAATTGATGCATAATAGTCAGCTGCTTTGACAACTTTATTCATGCCGACTATTGTAGGAACGATTAAGATAAAACTTAATGCAATCTTTAATATCTTCTTCATAAGCTATTCACCTCGCTATTTTAAAACTATCTTCTTAACGCCCATTATATGCTGCTTAGCAGTTAATGAGTCCCCTGAATTTATCTTTCCGTCTTTGTTAATATCGGCGGCTTTTAAATAATTCTTATTTGAAATCTTCTTAACATTCTTAATATGTTGTTTAAGCGCTAATGTATCTCCAGAATTAACCTTACCATCACCATTAACATCACCATATTTAATAAATGTATATTTCTTACTGCCGACAGTCACTGTATAACCTGTACCAAGAACATCGTTGGCATTTTTAATTGTTGTTGTACCTTTCTTGACAACCGCATTAGGCACAAAAGCGTTAATATCTTTTAAAACAACATCTGATTCCGCAACAATGTAACTACCATCTACTTTCATGTTATGTCCGGTAGCATTATTGGACATACTTCCATCTTTAATGTCGCTACCGCCGGTCGTATCGTTCTTACCTTTATGGACAATTTCAACCAAGTCAGCCTGAATGTACAAATAATCATGTTTCGCATCATAGGCTCTTTTCCAATCAGGTGCACTGCGATCTGAAGATAAAGCTGTATCAGATAAAATTTTATACCATGTTTTTCCGCCGGATTCCACTTTATCTACAATTACAACAGGAATATTGCTAAGATATGTTAATCTAGTCACAACTGTTGAGCTTGTGGAAGGTTCTTTATACAATGGACAACTCTTTAAAAGACCTGTAATAATCCCCATTGTTTCAGCTTGATAATCCTCAGATATGCCATCAGCATAATAAGCACGACAAGCTGCTTTCTCGCCCCAATATGGATCGGAAGCATACTTAACATTCAAGCCGCTTTCCTTATCGCCTAAATGCGGTCCATGGTGACGCCAATCGTTATAATCTAAATATCCTTCGGAAACAAATTCTTTAGCGTGATACTTAATTGAATCACTTGTTGTTTTGTAACCATTAGCGCCATAATATGGATTAGAGTCAACAGCCCCATGTCCGAATAAGTTTTTCTTATCTCTGGCAATCTCACTTCTTCCCCAGTTACTTTCATTTGCCGCAACACCATACATCAACAAGGCATTAACTGTATAAGCATTTTGGTGCTTAATGAATTCCTTACCGAGATCCTTAAATAAACTACCGTTGTAGCTAGTTGCTCCCATCGTATCAATTGACATCGTATTAAAGTCATTGGCTTGCCAAGAAGTAGTCGTACGATGTGATAAAAATTGATAGTAATTGTAATATGGTTTATCTTTATTAACAGAATGAGCATATGTATCATTTTGATAGTCTTTAATCATCGTCGCATAATTTTCATAGAAATAATGTCCATCATAACTATAATATTTTTTATCTGGTTTCAAATAATCTAAAGCATAGCCAACTCGCGTTGAAGCATAAGCATGGCTTGACCCATAAACATAGTGATGCGTTAAAATGCCGTTAATCACCATATAATAACTCACTTCTGTGTTATTTGAATAATTCACAACATTGATATCTGAGCGATTAAAATCAGCCACGATACCTGCAAATTTAACTCGGATTTTACCGTTAAATTCACCGATATAAGCCGCATCGACACCATAAGCACCATGCGTATAGCCCGCATTAGAAGTTAAAACATTTTTATATTCACTGACATCTGATGTTTTGATGTATGCAACGCCCGTACTGATTGAACGAGATAAATCAAATGGTTGAACTTCATATTGGTCGTTTGTACGGCTGTCTGCCAATTCTTCTAAAGCCTCATTTGCTTCTTCTTTACTGTCAAATGTTTCTACCGTTTGCACATCTGCAATATCGCCACCTATATTTGTGACAACATCGTATTTATCCGCAACGGAAATTTCGTCCCCTTCCTTTGCAGCTACCGCTTCTACCGGTACTGTTCGAGTTGTGCCATCTTCCTCAACAATGACAAAATGATCTGTAATCATCTGCTCTAATGTTGCATCTTCTTTGGCAAAGATGTCACTGTTATATATCAAAGGTAATACCAAAACTGTGCAAAGTAATCCAATTGTCCACTTCTTCATTTTGTTATTTTTCATTCACTCACCTCATTTGCATATAGATACAGTTTCATTATAACTTAAAGCTTTTGTTGCTTCAACATTATTCACTCAAAAATTTAAAAAAATCCGATACAGAATTCGTTTTTTCCACAATTTTCTAAAGAGGTATTAAAGTTATCCCCAATATGTTATTTAATCCACATATTTAAATACAATGATAGTTTAAGAAGCTCTTCATTTTGTTACTTTACTTATGCTATAATAATTTTAATCGAAAAAGAAGGAGGAAACAATCAATGTATTTAGTTTTTGATATTGGCGGAACATTTGTCAAATATGCCAAAATAACATTAGATGGAGAAATTGTTTACAAAAGCAAAATTCCGACCAACAATAAGGAAGGCCTTGATGTCTTCATTGAAACACTTGTGGCAGTCTACAAACAGCATCAAGAAGGTATTAAAGGTATCGCCGTTTCTACTCCGGGAGCTGTTGATGTCGAAAACGGCATTATTTATAACGGTGGTAATTTGCCATTCCTACACGAATCCCACTTTAGAGATTTATTGTCTAGTCGCTGTGACGGTTTACCTGTGGCAGTTGAAAATGACGGAAAATGTGCCGGTTTGGCTGAGGCATGGATAGGTGCTGCAAAAGATGTCCAGGACGCTATTGTTCTAGCTTTTGGAACAGGTATTGCCGGTGCTGTTATTAAAGATAAAAAGATTCATCGTGGCAATCGTTTAGTTGCCGGAGAAGTGAGCTTCCTTATCAACGAAATGGATAGAAGCAAAAAGCCTATTATTTGGGCACATCAAAACTCGGCTTTATTATTAGGACAATTAGCAGAGAGAGCTAAGAACTTGCCTGTAGGAAGTGTCGATGGCGAACAATTTTTTGAAATGGTTAAGGCAAACGATGAAGATTGCCTAGAAATATTAGCTGATTTTTGTTATAAAATCGCTGTTCAAACATATAATTTAACCTTGATTTTTGACCCTGATATTATTTGTATCGGTGGTGGTATCTCAGAACAACCTAGGCTGATTGATGAAATCAAAAAACAGATTGACATTATTTGGGAAGATATGCCACATATTGCCAAACCTAATATTGCAAAATGTGCCTTCAACAACGATTCCAACCTTTTAGGCGCCTTATATAACTTTATGCAAGTCTACCATTTAATCTAAAAAGATTTCTTCTTTATCAAATGATTTAAGCATGCGAAAAGCATGCTTTTCTTTTGTTTAAAAGTAATTTATGCTAAAATGGTTTGAGAGGTAAACAATTAACAACAGCTACACATCATCAGTTTTAGATGATGCAAACTACAATTTTATAGAAAGGAGAAATAATCAATTGAAGTATTCAATTGATTATGTGTAATAACAATGACGCTCTTAACAACCATCTGTTATTTAAAAGACCATGGCAAAACCTTGATGCTTTATCGCAATAAAAAAGAAAATGATATTAACGAAGGCAAATGGATTGGTATTGGAGGAAAGTTAGAAAAAGGCGAATCACCTTATGAATGTATTATACGTGAGTTTTATGAGGAAACAGGTTTAATGATTGTCAATCCCATTCTAAAAGGCTACATCACTTTTCCGGGAATCTATCACGGGGAAGATGAAGGTATGTTTTTGTATGTTGCAACTGAATATCGTGGCAGTTTACAAACAGAATGCAGTGAAGGTGAATTAGCTTGGGTTGATGATAACAAACTAGATAGCCTACCTATGTGGGAAGGAGACCGTTACTTTGAAACATGGCTTCACCAAGACGGCTTTCATGAAGTGAAGTTAGTCTATGAAGATGACAAATTGATTGAAAAAAAAGTAAATCATTACTAAAATTGCCATTTACTAGTTAAACGGCATCGTTTCTATCTATCAAATCCAACGAATTGGTCTAAGCCAATTCGTTCTTTTTTGTGTTTTTACATTCATTTTATTTTCCGCTATGATATGGGTGAAAGGAGGATAACAATGATCAACGAAGTCATTTTAGTAGGCAAAGTCGTAAAGCAACCACTGCTTTCCCAAACTACGAACGGCCACCATATTAGCAATGTTGTATTGGAAACTGTCAGGCACTATAAAAACAGTTTTGGTATCTATGAATCCGATTTTTTAGCAGTAACCCTTTGGCGAGGCATGGCCCAAACAATTTGCGATACATGCGAAATCGGGAGTTTGATTGCAGTCAAAGGAAGAATCCAATCCCAGACCTATTTAGAACAAGACAATCGCCACTATGGGTGTTTGGAGATTGTAGCAGAAAAAGTAACAATCCTTGATAAATATTACTCTCATTAAATATTATCAATACTTGCGTCATCATCTGTAAATACCATGGTATGCTTATTTTAAATAACCCAATTTCTTATCTCTCAAAAACAATCATTTGCTCTATAAAATACCCGAATATACTTAATTAAAAATACTTTTCAATATCATGGCAAGATGATGATTTTATGTTCCTACCGGTCAATTTGACCGGTAATTTCTTTAAAGATAGGCAAATCTTTCAAAGCAAAGCTTAATTCAGGTATAATTTTGATGACAAAATGATTTGGTAAGCTAAAATCTTTGATACCTATCAACCAAGTTTTATATTATATTTATCAAAACAATTATCATCATTCAAGCATTCTTAGAATAATCATGTTATGATAAATATAGAGGTGATATTTGATGACAAGTTTAATTCTCGAAGGGGGGACCTTTCGTCCGATTTTTACAGCCGGTGTTTTAGATGCTCTTTTAGAGGCAAAGATTGAATTGCCTTATATCATAGGAGTTTCCGCCGGGATTACAAACGGTGTTTCCTATGTTTCAAAACAAAAGGGACGAAATCTTGAAGTGATAATGAAATACCGTCTTGATCCACGTTATATGTCAAGACGCAATTTCATCAAAGAACGCAGTTTATTTGGTATTTCATTTATTTATCAAGAAATTCCAAATCATTTAGTTCCCTTTGATTACGCAACATTTAAAGCCAATCCGGCTAAAGTGCTGATTGGGGTTACCAATGCCAAAACAGGTGAAGCAGAATATTTAGATGCCAAGGAATTAGATGACAAAAATTCCGCGTTGCAGGCAACTTGTTCAATCCCCGGTTTCTTTCCGCCATGTCGTTTAAACCAAGAAGTGTATTACGACGGAGGTATAGCCGACCCGATTCCAATTCGCAAAGCGATTGAAGATGGCAATGAAAAACATCTGATTATTTTAACTCAGCCTATGGAATATAAGAAAGAACCTTCTAAAAGTCATGAGATGATGGCTAAGCTATTAGAAAAACGCTATCCTTTATTAGCGAAGAAATTACGTGATCGCCCGGATAGATATAATGCTACTGTTGCCTTATGTCAAAAGCTTAAAAAAGAAGGGAAAGCTTTAATCATTCAACCTACGCATCCGTTAAATAGTTTTGAAGCTAATCTTGATACGCTCAAGAAAAGCTATCAGGAAGGCTATGATTTCACCAAGCGCAATATCGAATTGATTCGCCAATTTATCGCTGATTAAGGACTTTTCATTTTTTAATGGGAAGTCTTTTTTCTTGAATAAGAAAATGTTAAAATAGAAAAAAGAGGTGATAATGTGGGGCAAGCATGGTTTATCGGTTCTATTGTAGCCGATGTTATTATTCAAGTGGATCACTTACCAAGTCGTGAAGAAGACCTAGCCGTTTTTAATCAGACCGTCCAATTAGGCGGTTGTGCTTATAATGCTTCCGATTGCTTTTACCACTTTCAAAAACCATATCACTTACTATGTCCTGTCGGACAAGGTGTATATGGTGAATTTATCAAAAAGCAATTAACTAAAAAACAAATTCCAATCTTATTAACTTCCCCCAAAGATAATGGTTGTTGCTACTGTTTTGTCGAAAAAAACGGCGAGAGAACTTTTTTATCTTATCATGGGGCTGAATATCTCTTTGAAAAGGAATGGTTTAGCCATATCCAGCCTGATTACAATGACGTTATCTATGTATCCGGCTTGGAAATTGAAGAGATAACCGGAGATACAATTATCGAATTTCTAAATCGAAGTAAAAATGGACGAATATTCTTTGCCCCGGGACCACGTTTAGAAAATATACCAATCAAACGCTGGAAAGCCATCATGGCATTGCACCCCATCATTCATCTAAACGAAAAAGAAGCACTGGCTATCACTAACACGCAAAACGAAAAAGAAGCTGCTAAGGCTTTATATAGACAAAGCTTAGCCCCTGTCATCATTACATTAGGTCAACGAGGTTCTTTATGTTATGATGGGGTAAATCTCATAATGGTTGCCACTAATCCGTCCAACTATGTCGTAGATACGATTGGGGCAGGCGATAATCATGCAGGAATGTGCGTATTAGGATTGACCCAAGGACTTTCTTGGCGTACAATATTAGATACTGCCAACCGTTACGCTAAAGCGGTACTTAAAGTTCAAGGAGGACAATTGGACAAAGAGGCATTCAAGAAATTTCAACAGGAGGAAATTACAAAATGATACATACTCATTTTCAATTAGACAAAAAGAAATATCGCAGTACTTATATGACTGCCATGACCATTTATTATATCCGTATCTATATGATTAGCTTATTCATCGGTATTCTTGTTATCGGTGGGATTGGTATTTTCACAGGTAATACGACATTCCGTCAATCTGCTTTATCTATGGCATTAACATTTATACCAATCATCGTCCTTTGTGTCATTATTGCTTACGGTATGTCTTTGCATGATGTGCGTAAAATAGCTAAGAAACACCCGGAATTGATGTCAGGTGATATTAAAATGAAGTTTGAAAAAAACTTCTTAGTAATGCAAAAAGACGGCACAAATAAAAAATATAACTATGAACCTTACCGTTTCTATCGTGGCTTTGGCAATTCGTTTATTTTATATCAACCTCAAGTCAGTGCTAGTTTAGTTGTTCCTAAAAATCAGCTTACCAAAGAACAAATTAAGATAATTAAAGATTATGTTAAGGGAAAATAAAAGAATATTGTCGAAATTTGTGGTATAATGAGCCTGAGGTGATAACCAATGGCAAAACGCAGAAGAAAAAGAAGAGTAAAAAAGCAAGCAAAACAAGTGAGCGTCCTTTTTATTTTCTGTGTTTTTTTGTTTTGTTCTGTTCTTTTGTTAAGAAGAGCCAGAGATGCTAAAACAATAGATTTCACTCACTTACCTCAAAATAGTCAAGGTTTAACCGGCGTCGCCTTAGGAATTGACGTTTCCGAATGGCAACGTGACATTGATTGGGAAGCTGTCAAAGATGATGGTTATTCCTTTGCGATTATCCGTTCGAGCTTTGGTATTGATCAAACTCAAGATGAAGCCTTTATCCAAAATGTTGAAGGTGCTAAAGATGCCGGTTTAAATGTAGGTGCTTACCATTACAGCCATGCAACCACAGTTGAACAAGCCAAATGGGAGGCTGACTATGTTATCGAACTGCTTGATGACTATCGATGGGAATACCCTATCTATTATGATATTGAAACAGAGCAACAAAATCATCTTTCACAAGACGAATTGACAGAGATAGCCTTAACTTTTCTAAACAAACTAGACGAAGCAGGTTATGAAGTGGGAATATATGCAGCAGAATCTTGGTTTTATCATCGTTTGGATATGGACGCATTACAAAATTATGAAGTTTGGGTAGCTAGTTATACAGACTTTTTAGATTTTGACAAACCTTATCAAATGTGGCAATATACACAAAATGGTAAGGTTGCGGGTATCTCAGGAGATGTTGATATCAATATTGTCTATTATGATTATCCACATCAAATTAAAAGTGCGCGAAAAAATAATTATTAAAATAAACCTACGAACATTTATTTAAACCTTATTAGTGGGATAAAGCTTAAAAACGCTTAACCCTACATAAAATATTAAATTAGCAAAATCTTTTTGCCCATTCTGATACTTGGACAAAGGGATTTTGCTTTTTTGATGATATTGATCTCTTAATTTCAACAGTCTATCTTATCTTATATACAATGCTACATTATCTCACAACCACAAAGGTATTCCCTATTAAAAAAAATCCGCATTTAAGCGGATTAGGCAATACTATTTTGAATTTCTGATAATTTATCAACACATTCTTGCAAATCTTGTTTGGCTTTGTCATCTAAAGCGACTTCAACAACCTCAGAAACACCATGTTTAGAAATAATACAAGGTAAACTTAACGCAACGCCTTGAATACCATAAGCGCCATTGACAACAGTCGAAACAGGTAAAATACTCTTTTCATTTAAACGAATACATTTAATCACACGGGCTACACTCAAAGCAATCCCTGAATTTGTGTAGCCTTTTAACTGAACAATATCAATGCCGACACCTTTGACATCTTCTAATAGCTTCTCTTTGTCAATCGGTCTATCTAAATGAAATACCTCTTGTAACTTATCTAATGGTACCCCACCGACATTGACTAAATTCCAAGCAATAAAAGCACTTCTACCATGCTCACCTAAGACATATCCGTGAACATTCTTGCTGTCGATACCGCAAAGATGTCCAACCATTTGGCGAAAACGAGCACTGTCTAATAAAGTTCCTGTACCAAAGATTTTATCTTTAGGATAATTAACTACTTTTTGGGCGGCATACACTAAAATATCTAATGGATTAGACACAATCAAAACAATCGCTTCTTTAGTATATTTTGTAATTTCTTTCATTGTGTTTTCCACAATGGCAACGTTTTGTTTTAATAAAGCCATTCTGTCATCTGCTCCACCCGGTTTAATACTTGGTCCGGCACTAAAAACAATGATTTCCGCATTGCGACAATCTTCATAACAACCGACATGAATATTAACATTGGTGCTATAAGCAAAAGCGGTCGTATGAATAGCATCTAAAACTTCCCCTTTAGCTTTGTTTTCGTTCATATCAATTACTGCAACTTCACTGACAACATTCATATTGATAATTGATGAAAGAATAGCTGAACCAACCATTCCTGCCCCGATTAAAACAATTTTTCCTTCTGTTACTGCCATAATATATCTCCTTGTTTATCTATTTAATTAACTGTTGATTTTAAATAAGCGTAGATGAGCGCATCTAAATCTCCGTCCATCACAGCTTGTGGATTTCCCGTTTCGTATCCACTTCTAACATCTTTTACTAAAGCATAGGGGTGAAAAACATAAGATCGGATTTGTGAACCCCATGCAATCTCTTTTTGTTCGCCTCGGATTTCGTCCAACTTTTCTTGTTGCTGACGCAAAGCTTCAGAATAAAGCTTACTTTTCAACATAATCATCGCTTGTTCACGGTTTTGAATTTGCGAACGCTGGGACTGACATGAAACCACTATGCCTGTTGGAAGATGGGTTAAACGTACCGCTGAATCCGTTTTGTTGATATGCTGTCCTCCGGCACCGCTTGCACGGTAGGTATCAATTCGTAAATCTTCACTTCTGATTTCGATATCAATATCTTCATTAAACTCCGGCATAACATCAACCGAAGCAAAAGATGTGTGTCTTCTTTTATTCGCATCAAATGGTGAAATTCTGACTAAGCGATGAACACCTCGCTCAGCTTTTAAATGTCCGTATGCATTATAGCCTTTGACTAAAATCGTCACGGATTTAATGCCTGCTTCTTCACCATCAAGATAGTCTAACACCTCAACTTGATAGCCCTTTTTTTCGGCATAACGTGTATACATTCTAAACAGCATATTTGCCCAGTCTTGACTTTCTGTTCCTCCGGCTCCGGGGTGAATTTCCAAAATCGCATTTAAACGATCATACGGACCGGCAAGCAGTGTTTCTTTTTCAAAAGCCTCGTACGCCTGACTAAAAGATAGATAATCCTCATCTAATAATTCTTTAAGGTCACTGTCATCTTCTTCTTTAACTAATTCATAGGTTTCCCATAAATTTTCCAAACTATGTTTCAAGTCTTCATATTGATCAACAATTTTTTTCATTGCATTCATTTCATCTAATGTCTTTTTGGCTTTCTGTGGGTCATTCCAAAAATCTTCTTGCATTGAAACATCTGTCAAACGCAATACTTCTCTTTGTTTATCGGCAATTTTTAATGATGTTTCAAATTCTGTAATTTGTAAATGGGCTTTTTCAAGCCCATTTCTAATTTCATATAGTTCCATTAACAGAAATCAACCTCAAGATGACGATGACCCACAATTTCTTCAACTTCACTATTTAATTCTCTTAAGCCCATGCGACGAATACGGCTGGAAATCTCTGAAGCGATACTTGAGTTCATCGCCTCAAACATATAAAAGGCTTCAGCTGTATATTCTTGCAACGGATCCTTTTGGGCATAAGCTCTTAAGTAAATCCCATTACGTAATTTAGACATAGCATCAATATGATTGATCCAAGTGTAGTCAATAACACTTAATAAGACATTCTTTTCATATTCTGTGCGTTGTTCCAAAGTCATATCAGCTCTAAAACGACTATGGTATTGATCATAGACAATATCTGTCAAAGCACGTACTAATTTATCCGAATCTTCATTGATTACTTCAGGATTTTTAGCTTCTAAATCCACAAACAGCATATAGTTTTTGGCGATAGCATTTAAAGCGCCTTGCACATCAATGACCATATGTTTATTTTCTTCTTTCGTATAGGCACGCACTGTATCCTCAATTGCGTGGGCAAACATTGTCTTAACAATCTCTGTTAAGTCTGTTTCTGCCATAATTTCATCACGTTGAGCATACATAATTTCACGTTGTTGACGCATGACATCATCGTACTGCAACAATTGCTTACGTGTATCAAAGTTCTGACCTTCAACACGCTTTTGGGCACTTTCAATTGATTTAGAAACCGCCTTAGATTCAATCGCTTCTTCATCTAGTTTATCAATCATACCTTTGTAACGTTCTGAACCGAAGCGTTGCATCAATTCATCTTCAAACGATACATAGAAGCGTGAATATCCCGGATCACCTTGACGTCCTGAACGACCACGCAACTGATTATCAATACGACGTGATTCGTGTCTTTCAGAACCGATAACAGCCAATCCACCTAACTTAGCTACACCATTGCCTAATTTAATGTCCGTACCACGGCCGGCCATGTTGGTTGCAATAGTCACAGCTCCACGCACGCCCGCCTTTTTAACAATTTCAGCTTCCAAGGCATGGTTTTTCGCATTCAAAACATTGTGGCGAATCCCACGACTTGTCAACATTCTACTTAGCAATTCACTTGTTTCCACCGAAATTGTACCAATCAAAATCGGCTGACCGTAGCTATGACGTCGCACAACTTCTTCACATAGAGCCTTGAATTTTGCCTTTTTATTCGCATAGATAAAATCAGGCGCATCTTCACGAATAACCGGACGATTCGTAGGTATTTCAATAACGCGCATATTGTAAATTGTTCTGAACTCTTCTTCTTCGGTTTTAGCCGTACCGGTCATGCCGGCTAACTTGTTGAATAGACGGAAGAAATTCTGATAAGTAATTGTCGCTAAAGTGACTGTTTCTTGCTTAATACGAACCCCTTCTTTAGCTTCAATCGCTTGATGTAAACCATCTGAATATTGACGCCCCGGCATTAAACGTCCGGTAAACTGATCGACAATTAAAATTTCTGCCTGATCTAAAGATTGGTTAGCTTCGCTTGTCGCTACCACATATTCCACATTCTTAGTCATAATATAATTGGCACGCAATGCCTGATTGATATGATGAACTAATGGGGTATTTTCTAAGTCGAATAAGTTTTTCAACTTGAATTGTTTTTCAGCCTGACTAATACCGTTTTCAGTTAAAGTAACGGTCTTGCTTGTAACATCAATTTCGTAATCTTCATCTGCCTTTAAACGCTTGACAAACTGATCGGCTGCAATATATAAAGCTGCGGTATTTTTTTCACCACCTGAAATAATCAGCGGTGTTCTTGATTCGTCAACTAAAATTGAGTCGACCTCATCGACAATCGCATAATTCAATGGACGCAAAACTTTTTCGTCCATGCGTTTAACCATATTATCTCTTAAATAGTCAAAGCCTAATTCTGAGTTGGTTGTATATGTAATATCGCAATTATGCTGTTCACGTTTTTGCGGTTTACTTAATTCACGTTTATTTAATCCGACTGTTAAACCTAAAAATTTGAAGACACGGCCGTTATCTACTGCCGCAACACCGGCTAAGTAATCATTGACAGTAACAATATGGACACCTTTACCTTCTAAGGCATTCAAATACGCAGGTAAAATAGAGGTTAATGTTTTACCTTCACCTGTTTTCATTTCGGCAATATCACCTTGATGTAAAGCGACAGCCCCCATAATCTGAACTTTAAAGGCGTGTAGTCCTAAAACACGTCTGGCAGCTTCTCTGGCTAAGGCAAAAGCATCAACCAAAATATCATCTAAACTAGCCCCATTCTCGATTTGTTGTTTAAAAGCTTCTGTACGAAGCGGAAAATCTTCATCTTTAAGCTGACGCATTTCATCTTCTTTTTCTAAAACAGCTTCAGCCTTTTGTTCAAGAACCTTTAAAACCTTATGATCACGACTGAAAGTTTTCTTAATTTTTGAAAACAGACTTGTCTTAACCGGTTTAGCCTCCATCTGATATTCAATCGTTTGCGATAAATCTAATTCATCATCTATATCTTCAAATGTTTCAATTTCTGGATATGCTGCTTCTTCTGTCAACATAACAACCGAAGAATCTTCATTTTCAATTGGGGTTTTATCTAACGTCACTTGTTTCTTTTTCAATTCTTTGCGAATTTCTTGTTTGCGATTTTTTTTAACCATGCGTTATACTCCTCTCTAAAATTATACCATTACCCATTGTATCATTTTTTTTCTCTCTTTCAAATGATTTTATGTAAAAAAAGCCGACAAACGCCGACTTTTAAAGTTTAACGATATGTTTTGCATACTTCCCCCTTTCATTCTCATCTAAAGAAAACTTTACCGGCTGTCCTTCACAGACGGTTTTATAGCCTTGACCGACTATTTGAGAATAATGGAAAAAGATATCCTGCGCTTCATTTTCCGCTTCAATAAAACCATAACCTTTTTCCGCAATAAATTTTTTAACTTTTCCTTTCATATCCGATAATCCTCTTTTCTTTTGTTTAGTTTTTTTCGCAAGAACCAATATCTCTATTTTTTTAGGGTGATAGGGTAACAATAATCTTCGGCAAGCTTCTAATGTATGCCCCGAGGTTGTTACATCATCTACCAATAGTATTTTTTTGTGTCTAATATCCGGCGTGCCTTTTAAAGCGATGATATGATAGATGGTTTCACGATGCTTAGAAATCGCTTGTTTATAAGGCTGTTTTTTATAAAAAACTTGCAACATCGGTAGATTGAGAGATTTAAAAATCCAGGGAAGTGTCATAAATCCTCTTTGTTCATCATCCTTCTTATAACTAGGTGCAAAGACAATGGTATAATGCCGATATTTTCTTTTTAATACTGCTTGATACCCGTCTAAGAAAACCGGTGCCAAAGCTAAATCACCGATAGCTTTATAAGAGAATAACAAGCTTCTAAAAAAATCATTGTATTCATACAAAACATGACGATGCCTAGATGGCACCAATTGTCTTTGGCAGTTGCCACATAAAAGGCGACCTTTGGTTTTAAATAAAGCATATCCTGTTTTGTCTAGCCATAAAGGTGTGCCACAGACTAAGCAGCATTCTTCTTTCGCACATAAGCTAGGCATCCGCTCATCTCCTTCGTTATTCTTCTAGCCATAAAGTAAACATCTCCTAAAGGATAGTTAGGCTTACGACCTACTCGACCGGCAATCTGAATTAGCGTTGCCTGATTAAAAACACGATGATGAGCACGATAGACAAAAACATGCACATTCTCAAAGGTCACACCTCTTTCTAATACTGTTGTCGTTACCAAAACCTTGATTTGATGGTTTCTGAAAGCCTCTAAGATTTGTTTAGGATTTGGGCTTATTGATGTGAGGGGAATAGCCTTAATGCCTAACCATTTTAACCGTTTTACCAATAATGTCGCATCTTTTTTAACAGGGACAAAAATCAAACACAAGCCGCTTTGAGCTATATGCTTTCGTAATAGAGGCGTAACATACAAGGGAAACAACCCATCTATGCAAAATCGTAATTTTGGTAAAGGTAAATCATGTCCATGGTAACGACGATTTAACTCAACGCACGTAAAGTTTGACGGTAAGTTTATTTGACTTGAAGTTGCGCTCATCAAAATAAATTGACCTTTACAAGCACTTACCGCCATTTCATTGAGAAGCCTAGCGTTATAGAAAGGGAATGCATCTGCTTCATCAATGATCAATAAATCAAAATACTGCCAATAACGATAGAGCTGATGTGTCGTACACACAACTAATGTTTCAAAACAGTGGTCATGATGTCCACCATATACAAGCGCAATCCTTGTACCTTTCAATTGACTGGCTAACCTTTCATACAACTCAATCGCTAAATCTTTTCGTGGAACACTAAATCCCACCTTTTTACCTTGGGCTAAAGCCTCGCAAATCACAGGGTAAACAATCTCGGTTTTTCCGCTACCGCAAACTGCCTGCACATAAACATTTGTCTGTTGTCTAATCAAATGAATAATTTGATAGGCAAGTTGGTGTTGCGTCATACTTAAATCATAACTTAATTCATAATGCACATCAGTCTTGGCCTTTTGGACTTCAATAGACTGACTTTGACTTGTCGGACGAATTTGTCCAAATGAAATACAATGTCGACAATAAATTAGACGACCTATCTGAACCAAATCTGTTGAATGACATCTAGGACATCTCATAGTGATCACCTGCATTTATTATATCAAATCAAGTGTCCCAATTGGTTTCATATTTGTTTCAAGGCTATTCCAATTTGTCCACATTTATCCCCAAACAAATAAAACAAGGCTTGTGATGATTTTAACCCTATACCTTTTTTATTATCTCAAAACTATTATAGTCCTTGACTTTTAGCCATGTACTATATATAGTAATATTACTAATAGTAATATAAAGGAGGGTTAAAATGGATAATATTATTCTTGGACTTTTACTTATGGATAATAGAACAATCTATCAATTAAGAGAAAGAATAGACAAAGGCATAAACTTAATGTACAGCAGTAGTATGGGAGGCATACAAGCAGCTATCAAAAAATTACTGAACTGTGGTTATATCGACTATAAGGAAGTTATTGATAATGGGAAGTATAAAAAAGTCTATTCTATAACCGAAAGTGGAAAACAGCACTTTTTTGCTTGGATAAATGGTCCTTTAGAGCAACAAAGACCTAAAAATCCGGAATTAGCAAAAGTTTATTTCATGGGATTTTCGGATAAGGAAAATCGAGAAAAAACCATACAGCAACATTTAAGTTTTCTAAACGAACAATATAAAGCCTTGACGTTAATATGTGATGAGGCAGAAAATATTCAAGTTTCAGAAGAACATAAAGATATCCTTAATTACCAATTTGCTTCCGCTCTTTATGGCAAGGCGTTAATTAAATTCAATATCGACTGGTTTGAAAGTCTATTAAGAAAGATGAGGAACAATGAAATATGAAGCAATACCATTTAGATAAATCACCTATCGTTTATTACATCAACAGAAAAGAAAACGCAGAGTGGGTGCTTTTCATTCATGCAGCTTTTGTCAATCATCTGATGTTTCAAACCCAAATTGATTATTTTCAAGACAAATACAATATTCTCACACTTGATATTATCGGTCACGGAAAATCAACGAAAACCCAAAAAGGCGATCAAATAGATAAAATGGCGACTTGGGTAAAAGAAATCCTTAAAAAAGAAGAAATTGAAAAGATTCATATTGTCGGCATTTCACTTGGTGCCGTATTAGCTCAAGATTTTGCCAATCAATATCCCGAAACAGTACAATCACTTGCCTGCTTTGGTGGTTATGATATCAACAATTTTGATGTTAAAGCGCAAAAAGAAAACGGAGCAACACAAATGTTCATGATGCTCAAAGCTATTTTCTCTATCAAATGGTTTGCGAAAGCCAATCAAAAAATATCTGCCTATACTTTACAAGCACAAAAAGATTTTTATGAAATGAATATTCAATTTCCCAAAAAATCATTCAGATATCTAGCTTCTATAAACCATATGGTCAATGTTAGGCAAACAAAGCCAAGAAGCTATCCGCTATTGATTGGCTGTGGCGAACACGATATTCCGATGGAACTATCAGTTGTAAAAGCATGGAAAGAAAATGAGCCTGAATGCAACTTAATTATTTTCGAAGGAGCAGGACACTGTGTAAATATGGACGTCCCTCAACAGTTTAATATGACTATGGAAAGATTTTGGACAAAAAAAGAGATATAACTAACTAGGGGACATTTATCCTAGAAAAGTTACATCTCTTTTCTGTTTCAACATTTACAAATAACAAGAAATAACAAGTACAAGTGAATTTATCTATCAATCCAGATGTTAGTTATGGATATACATTCTTGTCATTTCAGCTTCTCCATCTTCCTGAACCATACACAAAAATTCCCAACCATATCTCTCATAGAAATTGGTATGATCTGTAATTAAATAGATAGGTGTTATGCCTTTAGACTTCATATCCTCTACAACAATATCGAGTAAATGACCTGCAATGCCTCGACACCGATGTTCCATTTCAATATATAATGCACATACATTGGGCGTAAGGTCTTTTCTATTATGAAAATCATTGGCGATTACTCCAAGACCGCCGACAATATGTTCCCCCTCTAAACAAAGATACCAGCCAAATTCTGTTTCATTATTGAGATATGCTTCCATACACTCAAGATATGCTTCTTGTGGTACTTTCCATTTATTGTGAAACCATCTAGCAGCTTGTTCTTTTAATTGAGGCTTTTGTCTTAAAGTAAAATAACTATATGCATTCATACTTTTCCTCCATCAACTCCATAACACATCTATCCTAAACTTAACGTGGGAGCTTAAAAGCCATTTAAGTATTAAATCCTTTTTTTATAAATATACCATGAATAAATGTAGACCCCAATCATACTAATCATCAAAAAAGAAAAAGCAATCACCATCACCCATATAGCGTTAATTATACCCGCTATAATCATCAAAAAGCCGGCACATACAAAAGCATAACCGCCCATTCGCTGTGTTTTTCTCCAATTTGTTTCATCGTTTAAAGCCCAAGGTGTCTTAATGCCTGAAAAATAGTTATGAGGAATTCGAGGTGTTATATTTCCTATTACCACCATAAAAACACCCATAACCGTTACCATTAGCTGCGATACATTGACTTCTTTTATCAACACAGAAGCAATCGACATCAAGGTCATTGTACTTAACAAAACGCTGATAATATTGCGAATTGCCGCATAAGCAGGTAGATTTTTCTCAATCTTGCGACTGTTGGGATCGATTTTTCGGATAAAATCCATCAAAAAATAGCCCAGAAATCCTAAACAGCCAAAAATTAAATAAATGTATTTAGGTCCATAACCATCTATCTCGCCTTGCATATTCCAATGAATAGGCACCTGTTCAGGTGAATAAGTAACTGCCACAAGACTCATTGCACATGCGAATAAAGCATAAGTCAAGACCCAATAATTCGGTTTTAATTTCATTTGCCATCATTCCTCTCATAAAAGTCAAAGAACCACTTCACAACATCTTGAAAGACTGTCATATTTAAAGAATAGATAATATTCTGCCCTTGCCGTTCATCTATAATCAATTTAGCACTTTTCAAAATAGATAGATGATGCGAGATAGACGGTTTAGAAATCTGAAAAGCATCGGCAATTTCACCGGCATTCATATCCTTTTCGGAAAGCATTTCTAAAATTTTACGCCTTGTGGAATCACTTAGAGCTTTAAATACATCGTTCATATCGCACCTCCTTTTATTTAGACAATTATCTAAATATTTATTATCAGTATAGCTTATTTTCTTTATCTATTCAAGTCTAAACCTTGCTCATCTTTTTTGATTTAAAAAATAAAGTGATTCTATTTTGAATCTGCTTCATCTTTTCTCACCTGCCTTAACACACGGCAAGGATTGCCAACTGCCACAACGCCATTAGGGATATCTTTTGTCACGACACTACCGGCACCGACAATACTATCATCGCCAATCTTAACACCGGGTAAAATAATCGCACCTGAACCAACCCAAACATTCTTACCAATAGTTACAGGTAGATTATACTGATATCCGGTTTTTCTGATTTTTGGATCTTCAGGGTGAATAGCTGTTGCAATCGTAACATTAGGTCCGATGAGTGTGCCATCTCCGATTGAAATGTAGGTGTCGTCTACTAATGATAAATTAAAATTTATATAAACATTCTTACCTAAGCTTAAAAAGCGTCCACCCCAATTAGCACGCAATGGCGGTTCAACGTGAGAACCTTCACCGACAGATTTAAACATTTGTTTCATCAAGTCCTTACGTTGTTTTTTATCCTTCACAGATAAAGCATTGAATTTTTCCAATAGTTCCAAGCTTTCATGTTGCTTAGCCATAATCAAATCATTAGTCGGATTATAAAGCTGTTGACTATGCAACATATCCATATCGTTTATCATATCCATGTCCCTCTTCCTATATATTTTTTAAAGCTATGTTTTGTTTATTATAACGTATTTCAATCTTTTTGAATAGCTTTGATTGGTATATCAAAACGATAAGGTCCTTCTTAGAGATGAGCATGAGATGATTTTGACAATTATTTTTTTAAAGATAAGACATCTAAAAATCATAGAAAAGCTAGAAACAAAAAGATGTTCTGCTGTTAGTTCACACAAAGACCAATATTTCCTAGGAAATATTAAATTATGTCAAATATTTCCAATATAAAAAGAGATTTTCACTTCTAACAACATAGAAGTCAAATCTCTTTTTTGAATTATTTAGTTACTTCTTTAAATACTCTTAAAACGTTTTTATAGAAGATTTTTTCAATATCTTCCTCACTGAACTCGGCATCTTTTAAAGCTTGAGCCAATTGAGGTAAATAAGATGCGTCTTTCATCTCTAAATTCTGTTCAATACCATCAAAATCAGAGCCTAAACCAACACAGTCAATGCCACCGACTTCAACAATATGTTGAATGTGCTTAACCATATCCGCAATATAAGAGAAATTCTTTTCGCCTTCTTTAGCTTCCCTTAAAAAATCGGCACAGTAGTTAATCCCGGTTACCCCACCACGCTTAGCTAATTCACGAATCATATCATCTGTTAAGTTACGCACATGAGGACACACCGCACGCGCATTAGAGTGACTAGCCACAAATGGTCCGGTTGTATATTTTAAAACATCATAGAAGCCGGCATCTGATAAATGAGAAACATCAATAATAATTCCCAAACGATTCATTTCTTTAACCATTTCAATGCCATAAGGTGTTAAACCGTCTTTTGTATTCGGTGTTTTAAAATCCGGTTTTTGACTTTTATCTTCAGGCATAGTGAAATTAGGATGTCCTACCCCATTCACAAAATTCCAGTTTAAAGTAATCATGCGAACACCTAAACGATAAAAATCTCTTAAGTAAGCTAAGTTACCTTTAGTTACGCCACCTTCTTCAATCGTTAAAATAGCTGACATTTTTCCTTCTTTTTGATTTTTAATTAAATCATCATAGTTTTTGGCAATGCCAATCACATCTTGATGAGCGTCCATTTCTTCGTAGAAACGATCAATCATGCCCATACAGGTTTCAAAAGGATTTTCAACACTATAAGGCACGAACATCGCAAAACATTGTGCCATATAATCCCCTTGACGCATTTTTTCTAAATCAATATTCATATCATTTTTCGCAATATGTTGTTCGGGTCTACCTTTTTGGCTGCCCATAAACATACCGCCAATGGTATCGCAGTGCATATCTATTACTTTCATCTTTATCTCCTCCTTTTTTATATCATATCAAATTCAAAAAACAAGCACAATTGATTTCTAAACAATCGTATCTTCGTCTGTATCATAGACAAAATCCGCTTTTTCTTGAATATGGTAAGTTTCAAAGTAGTTTTCTTCCATCGGAATCCACTCATTTTTAAAGCGCTGATACAACTTTTCTCCGTTTCTTACAAGAATACGTTGAGTCTGGGTCATAGGCGAAACAGTCAAAAAGACTTTGATATCATACATATCAACGATTTCAGGGTGCATAGCATACGAGCCTTCAATTAAACAAATATTTTGATACGCAAAAGTCTTTGCCCCATTAAAATCCATCGTTGCACAATCAAAAATACGATAGGTCACATCTTTTTGAGCCAACAATGGCTGTTTAACCTCTTGTATGAAACGCTCGTAATCCACATTGCCTCCGGCTTCTTCTAAGCGAGCCTTGGTTCGTTTAGCTAAAGGTAAAAAGAAATCGTCCATAGCGACATGAGGTATATTAAATAACTCCTCAATCACTTGTCCCAAAGTTGACTTACCTGAACCACTGCGACCATCTAAACCAATTAAACAACGTTTATCTTGATCTAAGCACGTTTCAATAGCAACAAATAAATCAAAATATTTCATTAAAGAGCGCAAAACTATCCGATAGCTTGGCTGATAGTGGTCTTTAAAGGTCTGCGAATGAGATACCATCGGCATACCGCTATCTAAATACCGCCTAATGAAAGCTTGCTGCTGTTCGTTTTTATCACAAGAAAGCTTTTCTAAAACACATTTTAGTTGCGTTAAATCGCCTTGAAAATGGTTAGCACTATACACAAAGAGACGATTTAACACTCGAGCTTGCACCATAGACAAATCATAGAAATGGACACGACATAAAACATCACTGATTGCCTCTATCTCTATTGTCATAGAAGTGTTTGGCTTAATTTCTTCTATGATACGTTTTAAACTCTGTTTCTCATCTTTGACCAAATGTCCCCCACCCATGATAGATTGATATAAAAACTTAATTTCATCTAGTGTTTCATGACAAGGAAATTTTAGACAATGAGCTTTTAAATATGAATTCATTTTCATCACCTGCTTTTCATTACTATCTTAACGAAAAGCTAGTTGCGTGTCAATCATCTAGCTTGTATAATAGTCATATCTAAGGAGGGTGGATACAATGGAATATACAATGACTTATAACCTAAATGAGAGTAGCCCCGCTAAAATGATTAGAACAGCTGTTTTTATGGAGGAGCAAGGATTTCAAGATGAGTTTGATCAACAAGACCACACAAGCTGGCATTTTGTTTTCTACCAAAACGGTAAACCTTTTGGCTGTGCAAGAATTTTTAACACTCCTAACAATCCCAATCGAATAACGTTAGGTCGAGTGGCTATTTTAAAAGAATACCGAGGTTTACATTTAGGCATGGATATGTTATCGGCGATTGAAGAAGAAGTTAAAAAATGGATATGCAGATAATTGAACTATCAGCTCAAGTTCGTGTTCAGCCTTTCTATGCAAAAGCCGGTTTTCAGGCTATTGGTGAAACATATATGGACGAGCATTGCCCACATATTCACATGGAGAAAAAAATTATATTTTAAAACCTGTATCATCTTTGATACAGGTATTTTAATTTAGAAACGTCCGCTTCTTCCACCATGGCTTCTACCAGACGAGCTTGTTCTGATTGTGCGAGTTCCTCTGGAAGAACTGCCTGCTCTATGACTAGAAGAATTAGCTTGAACTCTTTTTTGCCGATGAACACTGCGACCTAAAAATCTCTCTTGTTGATTGGTCAAAATTAAGCCCTCGGCACTGATATAGTTGGTAGCGCCGGTAGCTCGATAAACACTTTTCAAAGCTTTCTTTTGAAAGCTCATCGTAATAAAAGCTAAAATTCCACCTATAAAAATACTACCTGCACCTAAAAGAAGATATTTATCTATTCCTATTGGCTCTTTAACTTTGGTATCTCCATCAAAATAAGCTTGTCCGCTTCTAGCTTGGGCAATAAAATCATCACAGCTATCGGCAAATTGATAAAATGCGCCTTGATAATCGCCATCGCTTAAATAACCAACGACTTTATCCATGATATAGTCAATCCCCTCATCATTAAAGGCTTCTATGCCATAGCCGTAAGTTGAAACAGCCCATTGCCTTGATGCCATATCTACCAACAACAATATACCATCATCATGTTCACCGTAACCATAGCCATAATGATCATAAAAATCATGGGCATACATTTCAATATCACTACCACTAAAGCCATTCACTATCGCAATCGAAACATCGCATTGTCTTTTTTCACTAATCTTTTCTAAATATCCCGATAACTCATTAGCTTCGGTATTAGTTAATAAACCATAAGCATCATCATAATGGGGCTTCTGCCTCTCACTTGCCTTGACATTAAATAGCGTTAAAGATGAAAGGAACATAACAAAAGCCAAAAACAATGTCATCATTTGTCCTTTTTTCATCTAATCACCCCTAACCCCAAGATCATTAAGGCAAATATCACCAAACTGAAAATAGTTGTATACAAACCTAACCCGCGCATATACTTAGCCTTATCGTAAGGTAAATCCCCTACAAATTTTCCGGTTTGCCCATTCATCGCAAAGCTGAACTTCTGATTTTGCCAAGTTGTATTCAATAACCAAACAGGATATAAAACATAGTAAGCTGTTTTCACTTGATGCGAAACATCACAGTTCTCTAAAGTCACGGAATCATAGCCACGCACCGTGCGATCAAAAGCCTGACGGACACTTGTCAAAATACGATTTTCCATGCTTTCTTCACATTGCGTTTGGGATATATCATATCGATCGGCTAAATAACCCGCTAGATAAGCAGCTTCAAAACTCACTGCTTGACTCACATCAAAAGGCTCAAGTGAATCCATCAGAGATTTATTGACTTTACTTGAAGCATCTACCGGTACTTTTTCAAAACTTAGATTGCCCTCTTTCAAAACTTCATAGCGACTTGTTTCTATCACAGTATAATCTCTTTGCGTATAAACACGATTTCTTGTAGTAATGAAGCGAGCCTTAGCCTCTACATCGGTATCAAATAACCAAAAAGGGACATAAACCCCTTTAATCTCATCAATTTGATGATCATCTTTAAATAAGTCCGGCAGTAATTTCTTATTTTCTAAATGGCGTTTTAATCCTTCTTTCGCATCTTTTTTATCTAGCTTAAAAGGAATGACATAATCAGGTTTAAAATCATTCGCAAACTTATCAGTCAAAACAACCGCATTGCCACAAAACGGACAACCGGTAGCTCCTGTTGTTTTGTCGGCAACAATCTCGCCGCCACAGCTTTGACATTGATAAATAACGAAAGCTTGTTCATCTTTTGATACTGTTTGAGGTTCAGAAGCTTCCTCAAAGACCTCTACATCAAATACCGAATCACAGTATTGACATTTCATTTTCTGACTGTCGCTGTCAAAAACCACAACACCGCCACAATTGGGACATATATACGCTTTACCTTCACTCATCGCTTCTTCCCCCCCCTTTTTTAGTCAAAGAAATATTTTTTTACTGCTTATCGTTATCATCAAAAGGATCGCCACATTGTGGACAGAATTTAGGCAAATTAGTCATATCCTCGACTTGCCAACCACATTTATCACAACGATAAGCTTTTGGTTTTGGCTTACCGCACTCACTACAGAAATTGCCTTGATTTATCGCTCCACACTCACATTGCCATGAACTCTGAGGTTTAGGTTTACCGCAAGATGTACAGAATTTACCTGTATTAACTGTATTGCAAGCACAAGTCCAAGTGGCAGTATCTGATGAACTGCCAGGCGCTTGTTTAGCTGCCATATCATATAAAGCTTGGGCATTGACACCACCGGTCTGATTAACCATGTTCATGCCCATAAAACCGGTCATCGCCCCACCGCTATTACTTGCGGCTGTTTTCAAGGCATCAGCTTGAGCTTCCAATAAAGTTGCAGCTGCCATGCCGGGATCTTTCATCATCGCCGAACGTTGAGCTTGCTTAATAATCTCTTCGTCTTCATCAGGCAAAGTGACGGAATTGATAGCTACGGAAACTAAAGCCATTCCGCGTAAGCCTTGCCATTTAGCACTCAATACTTCATTTAAAAATTGACACAATTCCTCAACACGACTCGGAATTTCATTCGGGCGAATTTGTAAAGTTGAAATTTTAGCAAATGCCGGTTGTAAAGCACTCATGATCTCTGTTTTCATTTGCCCTTCTAATTGATCCTTTGTGTAAACATCTGCCACATTTCCACAAACGTTGATATAAAATAACACCGGATTGACAATTTTAAATGAGTAGACACCATGACAGCGAATAGAAACATCAATATCTAAATGGATATTCTTATCTACAACTCTAAAAGGAATTGGATTTGCCGTTCCGAATTTATTACCCGGCAACTCTTTGGTATTGATATAATAAACCCTTTGATCTTTTCCGGCACTTCCGCCAAAAGTAAAACGCTCTTTCATCGTTTCTAAGACATTTTTTAAGCCCTCTTTAAAACTGCCTCCAAAAAAACTTGGTTCACTTTGACTGTCGTAGATAAATTCGCCGGCTTCGGCACATACATCGACAATTCTTCCTTGTTCGACAATCAACATACACTGCCCATCAGCCACCGCTACAACTGAGCCATCTGTAATGATATTTTCATTGCCTTTCCCTTTGTTTCTAGCTTTCGCGACTAAAACATCGTCCCTTAAAGCATCACAATAAAAGTAGTCCTTCCATTGATCCTTGAGTGTGCCTGTAACACTCTTAACACTTGTACTAATCAATCCCATTTTTAATTTCCTCCATTTCTACAGCGTTCTTTATAAGCTTTTTTATTTTCTTTAGTATAACCGACTAAAGCTGTCGGACAACGTCTAGCTATTTCGACTAACAATTCTTCCATGTGTTGTTCATATTTACGCCCGGCATTACCGATTCTACGAATTTTTTTACGGCTATCACCAACGGCAATACTAACCGTCGTTGTGACCCCATATTTTTTAAGGCGGTAGAGGTATAGCCAATATATTTCTTCATAACGATAAAGGCATAAAGAGTAGCGCATATTGATGACATAATGCTCCGTTAAATAAATACCTGTCCCTTCCAGGTGTAAAGCCTGCCCATTTTCAATTTTGCCTTCGATTCTTTCTAATGTTTCTTGATCGATACGTTTTAAAGTTCGTCTAGTCATCCATGCAAAACAGCCAAGCATGAGTCCGAAAATCCAAGCACACATCATAGCTACAAATCCAATCACAAGGGGAACTTCTGAAATTTGGTTTGGCGTCCGCTTAACATTTAATAAAACAGTCCCACATAAACTATCAAAATCCTCATCGGTAACCGTATTTTCTCCATACCACTCATTCAACTGTTCAATAGCAATCTGTCTTAATTCAGGTGATATGTTTTCACTTGTACCGTAAATACGAACCGGCAAAGGCTGGGTTGTTGTATCTTCAAAACTATAATCATATATATCAGCAAGCTTATCATAAAAAGTTAAGCTATCAAGATTGGCAATATACATATATGACCCTTCCCAAACAAAATAATAACGATCCACAACATCATCATTTTCTTCGTAGAACGCAAAACAGTCGGACATGAAATCTACATCTATATAGGACCACTGCCCTTGTTCATTATCCATAACGACATCTTCAAACGCTTCTGCTTTTGGGTTTGCTCGATTTTCTAAAATGAACATCATCACACCACTTGTCAAAGCCACAACCAATGAAATAATAACTCCCCATCTAATTGCACGGTTTTGTTTTCTCAATATTTTTTTCAAAGTAGGATACTTTCTTCCCATACCGCTCACCCCTTCTATCTATATACTATTATCATTATAGCACACTCTTTTTATTTAGGCTTATTTTTTTGTGCAATATAAAAAAGCCGAGATACAAACTCGGCTTAAAATTCAAAGATATCGTTTTGATGGTCTTTTGTATAGGGCATCGCTTCTTTTAAGAAATCATAGGCTTCCTTGAAGTCTTCTTCATCTAAAGGATCGATAATTTCAAAATGAGCCAGTTTCAAGACATCGTAAATTGAACACCATACACCATCTAAAAGCTCATTTTTCATTTCATTAAGATCGTATTGCCCACTGATTTCATAGGCGTATAAACTTCTGCCTTTAGCTAATAAGACTTCCATTATTCACCTAAGTCCTTTGCAACACGAACTAAATCTTCACGAATCGGTAAGGCTTGTGGACATACCTTTTCACATTTACCGCATTTTTTACATAAAGCTGCTTGAGCTTCGTTTAATGTAGCATAGTCATTTTTAGCTTTTACTGTATCACCATACATCGCTTCTCTATTCCAAATAGCAAAGTTTTTAGGTATATTGATTCCAAATGGGCAAGGCATACAATAAGCACAACCGGTACAACCGTTTTTCATACGAGCATTGATAGCTTCCCTAACTTTTGCGACCGTAGCCATCTCTTGTTCGTTTAAATTCACATCTTCACGATTAAATGTCTTTAAGTTATCCTCTAACTGTTCAAAAGTAGACATACCACTTAAAATAACTTTACAATTAGAATGACTAGCTACCCAACGTAACGCCCAACTTGCTGTGCTGGCATTTTCATCTTGAGATTTAAAAATAGCATCAATATCCTTTGGTAAAGTAGCTAAAGAACCACCTTTGATAGGCTCCATAATCACTAAAGGTACACCTAATTTTTCAGCTAAGGCATAGCCTTTGTCACCTGCCTGAATATCAATATCCATATAATTGTACTGAATTTGGCAGAAGTCCCAAGGACGATAAGTAATGATTTTCTCAAACGTTGCATATTCGTCATGGAATGAGAAACCGATGTTTTTAATTTTACCGGCTTTTTTCATTTCATCTACAAAAGGCAAAATATCTAAATCCAAAACGGTTTGCCACTTCTTCGCATCTAAGGCGTGCAATAAATAAAAGTCAACATAGTCAACACCTAATCTTTCTAATTGGGCATTGAAAATACGAGCGACATCTTCTTTTGTCTTTAATTCCCAAATAGGTAACTTTGTCGCAAGATAGAAAACATCACGAGGATATTTCTTTAGAACTTTCCCCACAAAAGGCTCACTTTCACCATTATGATATGGGTAAGCTGTATCAATATAAGTTACCCCTTGACTGATAGCATAATCAATCATTCTTTCTGCTTCCGCTTCATCAATTGTTCCATCTTCTTTCTTTGGCATACGCATACAACCAAAGCCAAGAACAGATGGAGCGATATTTAATTTTTCAAATTTACGATATTCCACAAATACCACCTCCGCATAACATTATAACATTTAACCTAACTTCAGGTGCAAGTGTTTTCTAAAATAAAAATCACTATTTTTTAAAGTGGGCATAAGCCACATCTCTTTTAATACGCAAGACACTTTCTTCGCCTGGAAAGTGGCATGGATTATGAGGATTTTCCTTAAAGATTTCCAAAATATCCACGGCATCTTGATAAACTTCTTCAATCGCCATTGTCCCGTAAAGACGAGGTGGAATGAGATAAATAGGAATTTGGTCTTTCACATACTCATCATTATATCTTTTAATCTGATATTTCTGATGAGGACAGACCATCATCAAATCATAATCTCCCAACTCCCTAGCTGCCATACTAAATGGTGCAAAATCAATACTAATTTTATCCTCCATGTGCTTTTCAATGATTTCTTTTTTAGCTTTTTCTGCCATCGCACTGCTAGAAAAACCACCGGCACAACAAATCAACATACGAATCATCGGTTAATCCCCTCTCTTTTTTGTAATTTCATCATTATTATAACGTATCCGTTAACCGCTTTCAATCATTATCATCAAAGAAAAAAGGAACACATGGTTCCTTATCAACTTCTATTCTTCTGTGACGTCTTTACGGTTATTGAAATATGAGCCTAAGCGCACTTTAGCCAATACTTTAATATCATGGCGAATTTCTTTTTCTCTACTAGCTGTCAATGGGCTCACAGAGGTTTCTTGAACTTCACTTAATAATTCAGGGAAGAATGAATCTAAAAGCACGCCTTCTTCAATCCATGAGATAATTCCCATTTGAATTGTAATACTGTCTTGTAAACCGTCACGAATGACAAAAGCTACACCACGATGGGCATTTTTATTTTTACGTATTTCACAAACCCAGCCCTCTTGACCCTCAGCCTTTACAAAATCGAGATTCATCACTTGTGCATAGTAAAACAAATCTCTTTTTAAACGCTCAATCTCTTTTTCACTTTTTTTAAAATAATACCTTTTCATACTTTTGCCCTCCTAATATAAATATAGCACAATTTGTGCTTCCTGCAAAGCTTATTTCACCCCATACAATGAATGAATAACTATTCGAAATCCCCAGCTTCTTACAATCTGATTTTCCATGGACTTAGCTTAAAAAATTAAGCCTTTCCATTTAGAATAAGAAGCTAAGTGTTTTCTATAAGCAACCACTTCTTTCAAATAAAGCACGAAACACTGAAACAACCGTCTGTTTAGCTTTTCAGTTTTCATCATTGCTTAAAATTCCCCTCCTTTTTCCGATATTATACACTAAGTTGATAGATATATCTATATTTTTTACAAGTTTTTTTCTTTTTTCATATAAAAAATATATTATATTAAGTATATTCACAAAAAAATAATTGCAATATTGTTTAAAAAGGTTATAATAAAAAATGCATACTAAAGATTGAAGGGGGTAATCAGAAAATGGGTATATGCGGAAAAAGAGAATTTGATTTATTAAATAAAATTGGTTTTATTCGTACAAGCGGAAGCCAAGAAGAATTAAAAGCTGCAAATATTTTAGCCGATGAAATTAAAGATATGGGTCTTGAAGCAACCATTGATCCTTTTAAAGTTGATGATGCTATTATCTCAAAAGCTAAATTTGAAGTGTTAGAACCTTACTATCAGGAATATGAAGCAACTGCTTATAAATGTTGCGGTAATGCCGATTTAGAAGGTGAATTGGTCTATATTGACGATGGCACTAGCAAAGTCGATATAGCGAAAATGAAAGGCAAAATTGTCTTGGTTAACGGCTATTTAAGATTAGATGCCTATAAACGCATGGTCGAAAACGGAGCTATCGGTTTTATCACATTCCAAGGCTCTTTATTAGATAAAAAAGATGAAGCAGACTTAGATACACGAAAATTAAGAAAAAATTTACGAGCGTGCGGTTTAATTCCGGGCATGAATTTACGTGTGGAAGCTGCTTGGGACATCGTGCTTAGAAAAGCATCAAAGGTACGTTTAACAATCGAACAAGAAGATGTTGAAGTAACTAGTCATAATGTCTACACAACTATTGAAGGTACAGAAAAACCTGAAGAGATGGTTGTCTTTGGTGCACACTACGACTCAGTGCCTTTTAGTACCGGTGTTTATGATAATGGTGCCGGTTCAGTAATTATCATGGATATTTTAAGAGAATTTAAGGCGAATCCACCTAAACGTACGGTCAAATTCTGTTGGTTTGGTAGTGAAGAAGTTGGCTTGGAGGGAAGTAAGCACTTTGTCAAAACATACGAAGATGAAGTTAAGAAAACAATTTTAATGATCAACGTCGATGTTGCCGGAGCGCCTCTTGGTCGTGATGTTGCAATGTGTACATCTGAAAATTGCTTAGTCGACTACATCAACTATATTGCCTGCGACAACAATTTCTCTATTAACGTTAAACAAGATATCTACTCTAGCGATTCTACACCATTTGCCGACAAAGGTGTTCCGGCTGTAAGCTTCTGCCGTTTCGGAACTCAAGGGGCTGCATTTATCCACTGCCGTCATGATGTGATTCAATATCTATCAGCTGATGCCTTAGGAGCTACTGCAAACTTCGTTAATACCTTTGCCCAAAGCATTGTGAATACACAAGTTTTCCCTGTTCCTAGAACAATGCCTAGCAACATGGTTGAAAAGGTCGATCAATATTTAGCTAAGAAAAAAGAAGATAAAAAGTAAGGCACTTGGCAAAAATAACTTTTCAAACTAAATAATCAGTCATATCAAAAGCAAGCTTTTCATCTAAGCCATTGATGAAATCAGCTTGCTTTTTTACTCGGTGCTCTAATTGACATATCAATGAAAGGTTATAACGACAAGGTTCAATGATTATATCTTATCTATTTACCTAAATGTCTAAACTTTCAAGCATTTTTAAATATTTTCCTTGCTCATGTTTGGGTATCTTTAACCCGTCCATCACTACTTCTTTGTCTAATTTAAAACTTTTCATAAAATTATAAATATCCTGTACCAATCTTTCTTCTGCACCTTTTGTTTTACCAATTTTCTCTCCCACTGCCATTCCCTCAGCTTTGCCTTCATGCCTTCCTTGGATAATCGCCTTATCCCATGTTTCTTTAACTAATCCTTCACCTAAATTACACATCTTTTCTACCTCCTCCCCTATTTCTATGCTCATCAAAATTTCAAAATCTTTCTCTATGATCCTCTTCTTCTCTTCTAGAGTGTGTTGTCTTGAAAAAATCAAACTTAATAACCCAATGATATCTTTGCGTCCTTCTTCATGCTCTCCTATCCATATCATCACTATCCTTGATAAATCAAAGTCCTTTTGTAGCGTAATATTGCCAATTAGTTGTTTGCCTTTTCTCTCATACATTGCCATACCATTCGCTAAACTTTTTGGTGGATTTAGACATACCCATATACTATAGCTATGCCACAACTTACCGTAATCGCCATGTAAGACATTGACATTTCCTTGCATCATCACTAGACTCGCTGCATAATACTCTACTCTTTTGGATAAAGGATAACCTGGATAATAATTATTTTGTGCCTCTATATTCACGTAAATTTTCTCATCACTTCCGGGGACACATATATCTTTTAATATATCCTATTCGATTTTTGAATACCCTACTTCTAGGTAAACACTGTCTTTTCCGATAACTCTTCCTTCACGATAACCATCATCACTGATAGATTGTACAACTTCACTTATACCACAACCCTCATACTCAACAACACACACTTTTAAAAGATGAGCTAGAATCACCTTTTCTGATAAGATACGCTTACACGCTGCATTGTAACGGATAATCCCATCTGTTACATCTAAACTATGCGCTACTGTTGACTGTACGGTCATAATAGATAAGCCTCCTTCATTGCCATGGTAACACAAAATAAACCAAAAGAAAAGGAGGGTAAAAACAGAGAAAATAAAGTTATCCACCATCAAATTTCGAGGTGGAACAAAAGTGTGAAACAAAAATCAAAGACACCTTTATAATTTGAATTTTTATTTTGCTTATAACTAAATAATTGAGATTTACAAAAATTATGTGAAAATATAAAAAACGCAAAGAGTTTTTCAATTCCTATAATAAGTATTACGCTCTTTTTCCATTTCGATAGCACTTAACTTTAAAACGTACTGTTTGCCCAAATTTTCTTAAAGATTAAACAATTTATCCATGAAAAGATTTGAAATTGCCTTAAACAGCGATATAATGATGCTAGAAACAAAGGAGGAAAAAAGATATGGCTTTCCCAAAAAACTTTTTATGGGGCGGTGCAACAGCTGCCAACCAATATGAAGGAGGATATAATGAGGGTGGAAGAGGTTTAGCGATCTCAGATATGATTAGTGCCGGCTCTCATACCGAACCTCGCAAAATTTATTATCAAGCGCAAGATGGACAAATCGGTTTTACAACACTTGGCTCTTCTTTACCTTTAGGAGCTAAAGGTATCATTAAAGAAAACGTTTATTATCCTAGTCATCAGGCAACAGATTTTTACCATCACTACAAAGAGGATATAGCTCTATTTGCCCAAATGGGCTTTAAATGTTATCGTATGTCTATTTCTTGGACAAGAATTTTTCCAAACGGTGATGATTTAACACCTAATGAGGAAGGTCTGAAATTCTATGATGATGTTTTTGATGAATGTTTAAAATATGGGATTGAACCATTAGTTACCATTCTTCATTTTGATATGCCTTGTCATCTTGCCAATACTTACGGAGGCTGGACTAATCGTCAACTTATTGATTTTTTCACACGCTATGCCAAGGTTTTATTTGAACGTTATCAAGCAAAAGTAAAATATTGGATTACCATCAATGAAATCAATGTCTTAGGTGGCTATTGGACTTTAGGTACAACTGCCAATTCATCTAAAATAGACGAAGCTGCCACCAAATATCAAGCACTTCATCATGTCATGGTAGCTAGTAGTTTAGCTAATAAAATCGGTCATGAAATCAATCCGAATTTCAAAATCGGGTGTATGTTAGCACTGAGTGGTATTTATCCGATGACTTGTCAACCCGATGATGTCTTTGGGGCTTATGATTTCAGAAGAAGAGCTTTACTTTTTTCTGATGTGATGATGCGAGGTTATTATCCTAATTACGCTAAGGGCATATTTGCCGAATATGATTTTGAATTAAAAACAAAGCCGGAAGATGAGGCTATTTTAAGACAGTATCCTAGCGACTTTTTAGGTTTCTCTTACTATCGCACAACAGCCTTTGATCATCAAGCAAAGGTGACTGTTACAACCGGTGGACAGCAAGCTTCTAAAAATCCCTATTTAGAAACAACACCTTGGGGTTGGCCGATTGACGCTAAAGGTTTACGCTATGTTTTAAATGAGCTATACGACCGTTACCAAAAACCTTTGTGGATTGTGGAAAATGGTATGGGAAACATTGATGTAGTTGAAAAAGACAGTACAATCAATGATGACTATCGTATTCACTATCTGGCCGATCATATTGCTGCCATGAAATTAGCCGTAGAAAAAGATGGTGTTGATTTAATGGGTTATACCCCATGGGGCTGTATTGATTTAGTATCAGCCGGTACAGGTGAAATGAAAAAACGCTATGGTTTTATCTATGTTGATATGGACGATGAAGGGCATGGCTCATTGAAACGTTTTAAGAAAAAATCTTTTGATTGGTATAAAAAAGTTATTACAACTAACGGAGAAGATTTATCTATTGAATAAATCATCTGATGTCATTTAAGCCAAAAGCAGTTAATTCTACTTTGAACTAACTGCTTTTTCTATGATGCAATTTAAAAATTATCTTGAGAATTATCTAAATCTAAATTAGGTAAAGTAAACCCTCGTCCATGAACACTATGCACTTCATGAGCAATCATAAAAGCTTCTTTATCTAAATCAAGCACTAATTCCTGCAAGCGAATACTTTCCGTCTTATCTACCACACACATAATCGCTTGACTGTTTTTCTTCATATATCCGGTTGTTATATTGACAAATGTACAGCCTCTATCAATTCGATCGTCAATCGCTTGGGCAATTTTTTCATATTGTTTCGAGATAACCAAGACTTCCATTTTCTTTTGCCCTAAAATTGAAATTTGATTGATGACATAGCTTGAGATAAAAGCCGTCAACAAACCGTAAAGAATGCTTTCAAAAGAGAAGAAAAAGATTTGTCCTAATAGCACCAATGAATCCAATAAATTGATAGCAACGCCTAAGTTTACATGATAATACCGATGAAAGATTAACGGAGGAACATCTAATCCACCTGTACTAAAACCCTGCCTAAACACCAAGCCTAACCCTAAACCCGAAAAGACACCGGCATAAACACAAGACAACAAAAGATCATTTGTTACGTTTTGAAATACCGTCATATTTTCAAAAAAAGCTAGGAACATAGGAAACAAAAATGAGCTTAAAATCGTTCCTAAAGCAAAAGCCTTACCTAAACAAACATAGCCTAGCCACAACATCACCATATTCAAAATAAACACACAAAGTGCATAGTCAATCCCTAAGACCTTTTCAATAATTAACCCTACACCAGTTGCCCCACCGACAATAATATTCGCCGGAATAGCAAAAACAGCAAAACCGTATGCCAATAAAGCATTGCCTAAAACCATCACTAAGACTTTCATTATCTTTTTTCTCATGCAATGTATCCCCCTTTCTAAAAGGATTGCCATATTACACTTAATTAGGCAAAAATGACGACATGAAGTCGTCTATTTTTGTTCTTTACGCATTTGATAAATCAAGAAATCTAAACAGTCTAATCGCCTTTGAACACTATGCATATCATTAACCAATATTTCTCTTTGACTTTGCAACATACACAATGCCTCACGCATTTTACCTGCGTTTTTCTTCTCTATAAAGCAGTGAATCTTTTCTTCATCAAAACCGGCATCTTTGAGTGTTGTCGGAATATCCTCCTGACAGCGACAGCATTTAATCTGTTTCATGGTTACTTAGTCTGTAAACCAGAGATATCTTTACCAAAATATTTTTCAGAAACAGCTTTTAATTCGCCAGACTGCTGTAACTTGATAATCGCTTCATCTATAGCTTTGCGAAGATTTTCTGTTTCTGCACCTTTACGCATAGGAATAGAAACTTGCGAAGCTTCAGGTGTTAAAGCAACGACCTTTAACTTTGCATTAGGATGAGCCTTCATATAATCATCATAAGATAATTCAGCATTTAGAGTCGCATCAACACGTTTATTCAAAACTAATTCAAAAGTCTGATCTAGTGAGTCAACACCCTGAGCGGTTGCTCCATAGCTTTCTGCCAATGTCATATAAGTACTTGAAATACTATTAGCTGTTGTTTTGCCATCTAAGTCCTCGTAGCTTTTAATAGCATCATTATCTGTATGCACAATTAAAGCAGTGTGAATATAACCATAAGGTTCAGAAAAATCATATTTTTGTGCACGTTCTTCTGTGATTTCAACACCGTTAGCCATAATATCGTAACGACCTGATTCTAAGCCCCCTAATAAACCGTCCCATTCACCTTCAACAAACTTAGCTTCAACGCCTAATTCTCTGGCAATCAGTTTAGCCACTTCAACATCATAGCCCACTAACTCATCGTTTTCATCATGATAAGTCCAAGGTGACCAAGTACCTTCCATGGCAACGATAATTTCGCCACGTTCTTGAATTGTTTTCAATAAATCTTTTTGAACTTCATCTTTTTTAGCACAGCCATTTAAGCCGACTAAACATAAAGCCAATAAAACCGTCATAATTTTTTTCATTTCTCATCTCTCCTTTTTTTATTCTTCTGTTACTAATTGCGCTCTGGCGTCAATTGTTCTTAAAAATGCTTTACTTCTTTCTTCCTGAGGATTTATAAAGAATTGCTTAGCATCGTTTTCCTCCACAATCAAGCCATCTTCCATAAAAATAACTTTATTTGAAACATTTTTAGCAAACCCCATCTCATGCGTAACCACTAACATCGTCATGCCTTCTTTAGCTAGTTGCTGCATCACCAACAACACTTCACCAATCAACTCCGGATCTAAAGCCGATGTCGGCTCATCAAAGAAGATGATTTCGGGACGTGTCGCTAATGCTCTTGCGATAGCTACTCGCTGTTGCTGTCCACCTGATAATTCATGTGGAAAGTAATCATAATGATTTGACATACCTACCTTATCTAACATTTGTTTCCCTATTTCATTAGCCTCATCTTTAGGCATTTTCCTAGCGACAATCAATCCTTCTGTCACATTTTGTAAAGCTGTTTTATTTTGAAACAAATTATAGTTTTGAAAAACAAAAGCTGTTTTTTTACGTAAGCGAGCTATATCTTTTTTTGAAATATGCCCTAAATCAAAGCTTTCCCCATCAAATATCATTTTGCCTTCATTTGCGGTTTCTAAAAAATTGATACATCTCAATAATGTTGTTTTACCTGAACCGCTAGGTCCTAAAATAGCGACGACATCACCTTTTTCAACATTGACATCAACACCTTTAAGAACTTCTAAAGAGCGAAATGATTTTTTTAAACCCTTAATCTGCAACATCATTTTCTTTTCCTTTTCCTTTCATAATTATTCAAATATTTTTCTCCTTTGGATTGTAAATAAGTTAAAACAGTAGAGAAAAATAGGTAAATAGCCCCTACTTCTAAATAAAGGATAAAAGGTTCATAAGTCCTTGCGACAATGCGTTGAGTTGCCATTAGCATCTCTGTAACGGTAACATTACCCGCTAATGACGTATCTTTAAGCAAGCCCATCAAAGTATTAGACAAAGGCGGGAAAGCTGTGCGGAAAGCTTGAGGCAAAACAATTCGCCACATAATTTGAAGATAGCTCATACCTACACAATAACCTGCCTCAATTTGTCCTTTAGGCACAGCTTCTAAAGCTGCACGCATCGTTTCCGCACAATAAGCACCGGTGTTAATTGAAAAAACTAAAATGGCACATAGAAACGGGTTAATCAAAAAACCTAAATTTGGTAACCCATAGAAAATAACATAAAGCTGTACCAATAATGGCGTTCCACGGAAAACCCAAATATAAAAACGAGCCAACTGTTTTAAACCTTTAATATTCGCAAATTGTACCAACGCTGTAACAATCGCAATCAGTAAGCCGAATATGAAAGAAATCGCAGTCAAAGGTATCGTGATGGTTAATCCCGGTATCAAGATTTTAAGAAAAGAATCCGCCACCAATTCAAAAATACGCATATCCACTTTATTCCATTCCCCCTTGCTATTTGATGTTAATTATAGTATATATGATTTTATATAAAATAACAAATACCTATATTAAATATATAACTATGCCTGAAAAGCATGATAAAACCGGTTTACACCGGTTTTACTAAAAATCTAAATCTTTAAATGTTCGTTTGATTAAAACGATTGACACAGTGAAAGAGAATAATTCTGAAATTGGGAAGGCAAACCAAACATAATTCACATTGCCCAATAATGATAATAAGTACGCCACCGGTAATAAAACAGCTAACTGACGGATAACCGAAACAATTAAACTATATGTTCCTTTCCCACACGCTTGGAAAACCGATGAGCAAACAATGGCAATACCCGCAAAAACGAAGTTAAGAGCGATAATTCTCAAAGCCGGAATACCAATCTCTAGCATATGTTCACTGGCATCAAATAAACCTAATAAAACTTCCGGTGCAACTTCAAACAACACAAAACCGGTTACCATGATAAAAGTGACATAAATCATCGCTAATTTCATTGATTGCATCATACGTCCCTTTTCCTTAGCGCCTAAATTGTAAGCGACAATAGGTACAAGGGCATTATTCAAGCCAAAGACTGGCATAAAGAAGAAACTCTGTAATTTAAAATAAATCCCAAAAACAGCGGTTGCGGTACTTGAAAAACCAATTAAAATTAAGTTTAAACCATAGGTCATGATACTTCCGATAGACTGCATGATAATACTTGGAATTGATACAGTATAAATCTGTCTAAGAATGTGTTTATCAAAACGGAAGTTTTTCATATTAATTTGAATATCGTGATTATATTTGTGATTAATGTATAGACCTAAGAAACAAGCGATAATCTGTCCGATAACCGTTGCAATAGCCGCACCGGCTACCCCCATAGCAGGTAAGCCAAACCAACCGAAGATAAAGATAGGATCTAAGACAATGTTGATAATTGCCCCTAGACCTTGCGTAATCATCGTTTGAAAAGTTCTACCGGTTGCTTGAAGTAATCTTTCAAACGTAAATTGACCGAAAATACCAAAAGAGGCACCCACAACAATAGTAAAATACTGCACACCTAACTCAATAATTTCCGTATCGTTTGTCTGTGAATTAAAGAACAAACGACCGCATGTCAAACCAATTATCATGAAAATAAATGACATTAAAATCCAAATCGCAATCGCATGATTAGCTGTTTTATTGGCATTCTCTTGATTTTTTTCACCTAAACTTCTGGATAAAAGTGAGTTGACACCAACAGCAGTTCCACCTGCAAAAGCAATCAATAGGTTTTGAGCCGGGAAAGCTAAAGAAACTGCGGTCAAAGCATTCTCACTAATACGAGCAACGAAAATACTATCGACAATGTTGTAAAGAGCCTGCACCAACATTGCCACAATGATAGGCAAAGACATTGAGATTAAAAGTTTATTGATGGGCATAGTTCCCATTTTATTATTTCTTGATTCCATATGTATAACTCCTTTCTATTTATTTAACTAGCTAATTATTTTTTTAAAACACGTTTGCTATTATAACAGCATTCACCAATAAAAATCAATATTTTCCACCATTTCATTGAAAAAACTCAGCTTGTCAGTCTTAAATAGCTATATTATAATAAGGATAGAAAGGTGGTTTAACCATGGAAATCAGAGTGCTTCAATATTTTTTAGCGATTGCCCGAATGGAAAGTATATCAAGGGCAGCAGATTATTTGCACATCACACAGCCGACCTTATCCAGACAAATTAAAGAATTGGAAGATGAATTAGGCAAAACGTTATTTATCCGAGGAAGTCGTAAAATTACTCTGACAGACGAAGGTATGTATTTTCGTAAGCGAGCCGAGGAAATCATTAATTTAATTGAAAAAACCGAAACTGAAATGGTCGGTTCTAATGATGTGTTAAGCGGAGAAATCTATATTGGCGGTGGAGAAACAGAAGGTATGCGCTTAGTTGCCAAAGCCATTAAACGCGTTCAAGAAGAGCAACCTTTAATTAAATTTCATCTTGTAAGCGGTAATGCCCAAGATATTACAGACCGTTTAGATAAAGGCATTATTGATTTTGGTTTCTTAATTGAACCGACAGATCTAACCCCTTATGACTTCATTCGTTTGCCGACTTCAAATAAATGGGGGATTTTAATGCGTCAAGATAGTCCCTTAGCCCACAAAGATTTCATTACGGCTGACGATTTACAAGATCTCCCTTTAATTTGTTCAAGCCAGGACATGATTACCAATACACTTGCCAAGTGGCTAGGCACTAGTTCAAAAAAACTCAACATTGTAGCAAAATATAATTTGATTTATAATGCTTCCTTATTAGTTGAAGAAGGGGTGGGCTATGCCTTTACCCTTGATAAACTCGTTTCTACTCACAAGAACTCTCCATTATGCTTTAAGCCCCTAAATCCTATTCTAACAGCCGGACATAGCATCGTTTGGAAAAAGTATCAAGTCTTCTCCAAATCTGCAGAATTCTTTTTAGAAGTGCTACAAGAGGAAATAGAGTTAGCCAATCATTATTTAGAATAGAAAAAAGGTTCTTTGCGCTATGCACCTTTCAAACCGATTGAATCGGTAAATGAGGGCATTCGTAAGAACCTTTTTATTGATATTTAGCTTTCAGATTGGCTTTAAACTCCTTGATGTCAGCCCTAACCTCAGGCCAAGCATTTTCATCAATTAACGGAATCATTGCCTTAGTCCAAGTTTCTAGGTAGTCTAAATCAAAAGTACCATTCGCTTGTTTGGCTAAACTTTCATCTAACAGAACTTGAGCTTGTTCTTGATAACCTTGTCTAACTCTTTCTAAAATAAATGTTTGAAACTGTTGCTGTCTATTCATATACGCCTCCGGTAATGAAAGGATACCCAAGATTTCAAGAAATATTCATTGACTTTATAGTTTTACGGTAACTCAAACATATTTGCTATAACCCGTTGGTATTCAACTATCAGTACAACCGCTACTATATTATAATCCTAATTTAATTGGACTAGTCTTTTTTCCGGGTATAAAGATATATACAATTGGTAATCTCTATCTTGAATATTTGCCCAATCTTTATCTTTAAATTGCACACTTGCCAATATAAACGGTAATTGAAGTTGCATGGATTGTTCAGATTGTAATGTAAGGTTCAAAGAAGCATTTTCCTGATTAAGTGCATGAAACATTTCATAGGAAATCTGTTGTGTCCATGCCCCAGAAGCCATTGATAAGAAGGTCAAATCGTTTTTTGTTTCCTGATCTAATAAGTTTTTCAAATCTACACTTAGAACGATACACATAGATTTATCACAATCTTCCCCGATCAATTCCTGATATTGCTTCAAATCATCTTTGGTCATAAAGCGCATATCTGTAACTTTCATTGCCATATTTTCTATTTCTATCGTTTCACCAATTTGATATATTGTTGTATCTTTAATACGGAATTTATGGGTAACTTTGACAATTCTAAATACTGCAAAGAAAATGATAAGTAAAATAAGCATAAGACATAATCTTTTTTTCATACTATGCCCCCTTCTCAACAATATAATGATCTGTAATTTCCCCATTATTTATGCAAAAAATCTCATCGCATAAAAACTCCAATTCTTCCTTATCATGACAAGATATAATGCAAAGTGAACCGTCCTTTTTTCTTTCCAATAACATATCTTTAACAATACTAACAGTTGCTTCATCTAAAGCATTAAAAGGCTCATCTAAAACGACAATGTCCGGTTTTTCCATAAGGGCTGCTGCAATCCCTAATTTCTGTTTCATACCTAAAGAGAAAGTTTTAAATTTTTTCTTCGTCACCAAATCCAAGGTACTTAATATATCCTTGATTTCCTTTTCACCTATTTCATTTTTAATAGAGGCTAAAATCTGCAAATTTTTTTCAGCCGTATAATAATCAATAAATTCAGGATTTTCGATTAAAGCGCCTATACTTCTAGGAAAGGAAATATCTTTACCCAACACTTCATTATTTATAATAACTTCTCCTTCACTTGCGGTAATAAGACCACAAATGATTCTCATTAACATTGTTTTCCCCGAACCATTTCGTCCTCGAAATCCATATATACGCCCTTTTTCCATGCCTATCGTAATATTTTTTAAAACTTTGTTTCTCTTGATTTCTTTTGATACATTTTTTAATTCTAAATACATCTAAATCCCTCCTTGGTCTTTCTTCATAAGCAAATCCTTTCGATTGAAATAAACAACACTGATAATAATTGATAAGATGACAAATATAAGTATCACATATAGATGAAAGGCAGTAAATTCATTTGCCTCAAAGCTATTAACCAATTTGCCATTTCGCATAAGCATTAAATATCCCGTGAAAATATAACTGCCATCATAAAAAATAGGAAGTAGTAATGCACCTATTGTTGAAATTAAGCCGATAATATTTCCAAACAGCAAGATAAGTAACATCTCTATTGATGATAAAAAAATAGAAACAATCATAGGAACAATCATAGCTTGAAACACCAAATTAAAATGACTGATGTCTTGAATTGAGAAATGGTTGATTTCAGATTGGACTTGCGAATGAGCAACAAGTGACAGATTGCCTATAAAAAGACACACAAATACAATACTAAGCATCAGAATTAAATAGAAAAAGACAGTCACTGAAATTGCCCACAGACATTTGCTCAGCCACCAGGATTTTTTAGATTGGCTTCTCAACAAAATGTTTTGTCCATAGCCTGACAAATCCTTTGTCGGATAGACTGAAATGATAAACGCTAAATACAAGTGTAAACTTATCCACAAAAAATTTAATTGTTCTATTGAATTTTCAGGGTTAAAAATAGACATTCCCTTCATCAAATTAAACCAATAATCACCAAATGATAAAACTATCTGATTGTCTTTAGATAGATAGAATAAATAATATTGATGAAAATTTAAGCATATAATTACAACAATAACAAATAGAGGAACAAATTTTTTCCACTGAAAAAGAATCCCATTGATTAAATCATGTTTAAGTAAATTTAAAAATGCTGTCCTTTTCATATCAGTAAAACTCCTTTTTTCGTATAATCTTTAGCTGTAACCATATAAAGATGATAGCGATGATAATAACCGAAAAGTTAAAATAATGATACATATCAAAACTTAAATAACTATTTAAAAATAGTAGATTCAGCTTCGTGCTTGTTAAAAGAAAGTTACCTACTTGATTGATAAAAGGCGTTAGTATGATTGTAAAAATATAACCCTTTTTTGACTGCCAAAAAGTACACAAAAAACATAGAAAAAGTAAGCATGAGCGCATAAATAGATTTAAAGCATATTTAATTAAAAACTGATAGAATTCAAGTGATAAAAGCTTGTTGACAACCATGAAATATTGACTGTCTTCTCTTGAGAAATTTATAAAAGATGATGCAAAAAAGGTGCTTATAAAAAATGAAAGAATGATATATAGAGATATAAAAACTACCGTGATGATGACACCATTGACAATTTGTTCTAAAAAAAGCTGTTGTTTTGAGTTTTTTCTTAAAATATTGTTAATCAGAAAATCGTTTTTTAATTGCCACCACTGTAAAGTAATAAAAAGAGGGAAAAGCAATAAATTATTATCTGATTGGATAATTAAAAGATCCGCAATACTAAGACTCATTTGTTTTTCAGCCGCAAAGCGAAGCGTTATCGCACAGGAAAAATAATTATAAATACTTAATATCAAAAAGAAAGTGATAAAAAGCGGATAAAGATAATCCAAATTCTGCTTCTTTTTAGAGGACATCACTTTTTCTCCCCTTTATAAGAAATTTATGTAATGTAGGTATTAAAATCACTAATCCCTCCAAAAGCAGTGGAAGCATTGACTCTATACCAAATCCCGGATTTAAAATAAAGTTCGGATACCAAGAGGATAGATCCAACAAGTTAAACAAGGAAATTAAAAATAAATATAATATAAACGGTGTACACAATACAATAAAGCCATAATGAGAAAAATAACTAGCATAAATAGTGTAAGTCGCCAATAATCCACTAAATATGAAAATGAACACTAACCTTATTATCATATAAATACCAGGCGATGTATAACACAGATGACTGAAAAGATGATTCGCCCTAATATGCAATACAGAGTCGACGACTTCCGGATTACTTAAAGGAAAAATAAAGGCTGTCAAAATAAAATTGACTAATAGTGGGATAATCACAGCTAATCCGCCGGAAATGAAAGTAGCAATATATTTGGAATAGCAATAGTTTTTCTTGCTTGTTCTCGTACAAATACAGCGTATATAGCCACTTTTCGCCTCTTTAAAAAAAGAAGTTCCAAAAGGTAAAGCTGCTAAAAGAGGAATCAACAAAAAGTAAGCGAAAGAGAAAATTGTTCGATTCTCTTGCCCTATCCATAGGATATAAGTAGAGTAAACATTTTTTAACATATAATCACTTTCTAAATTCATCAACATACCTTCATAGTAAGGAATGACTTCAAATATAAAATGGGTTACGCAAATTGCTAAACCTATCAGCAATGAAAAAATAAAACCTCTACTTGTTAATGCCTGCTTTAATTGGATTTTAATCATTTGTTTCATACTTACACCTCATCTTTTAACATAGGTTCTAGGTCAATATACTTGATGATATCACTATTAATCAATTTGCCATCACCATCTAATTCCTCTGATCTACCGAAAGGATTGACACGTAGCATCAATTCATATGCTTCTAATTCTTCCTTTGGCATAATCAATCCAAGCTTCAAATTTTCTTTAACCTCATTTGGTTGTATTTCTACTACCATATACTGCCTATCAGTTGGGGTACTATTAAAATTATTACTTGAAAATTCATGTAGGTGAACCCCTATACCGTCTTCGAGCAGTATCAGTATAATATTACCGGCACAGTGAGATATCGTTTCTTTTTCTATATTAGTTACATTATAAGTAACTTCCAAAAATATGTGATCAGATATAATATTGCCTTCATCATCAATGATGATTTCGTCATTACCTCTTGACAACAAAGGAATTGGCATTTCACCCAAGTTATCTGATAAATTGATATCCACTAACTTAAATTCAATATTAGCAACCTCAAATTTTGTCGAGGCAAAATCATATTTATCAACTAATTCATTCTGTTGAACGGGCTCATCATTCCATATACTGTCATCAGCGGGTTTCAAATCTAACGATTTGACTAGAGCTAAAAGAATAACAACTATAGCTCCAATCATCAAACATAGAAACTTCTTATTCACAATAGCATCACCTCTTTTTTATAAATAAATGATATAGTTCAAAACACTCTTTACACCTAAATTAACCCTACATGCTATCGGAAATCCACCAAATTCTTTAACACAGTTCGGCAAATACTCTATTTATTTTGTTTCGCAACACTTGTAGAACAATCTGTAATCAAACTAAATATGCGTTAGAATATTGATGCTGTTCCCCACACCTTAATAAAATTATCTCATGCAAATTACACCGTTTTCAATTAGTACTTTCTATTTTGTGGAATTTTTTACAATTCAACAGCCCAAAAAAGAAAATTTTCCTAGCAAAAACAGCATTCATTTCCAATATATTAAGAATTTTATGAATAAACTAAACTTTTAGCAAACTTTGTTGTAAAAAGCGTAAGCATAAAAGATATTTTTTAATTATAAAAGTCGCAAATAAAAACGATATTTATTAAAAACATAAATATCGTTAGATAGAAAACTTTATTTTCTAATTTAATTAGCGTTTTATACTTTTGTGGAAAATTTGTGATTTAACAATCATCTATCCGATAATTCGCTAAGAGCCACTTAGCTACACCATCTGCTTCATTTGACTCAATGTTACCTGTTGCCTTGTCCTTTAGTTCATCGACAGCATTGGCAACGGCATAACTTTCATCAGCTACCTCAAACATGGCAATATCATTTTTACCATCACCAAAAGCAACTACTTTATCACACGCCAACATACTTTTCAATTGCATCACAGCACTCGCCTTAGAAACATTTAGGGGCAACAATTCTAACCATTGGGCGTGCGTGTAGGTATCCTTAGAGAAAATGCAATGATATTGATTTTTATATTTTTCATAAAATGGAGCTAAAAGCTCCTCTGTGCCTAAACAACTGATATAAAAAATAGTCCCATCATATAAATTTTGGATATCATTAACTGACCGATTTCTCTTGTCTTCCTTGCGCGAAGCAATAAAATCTCTAGCTTCTTGACTGCACTTTTCTAAGACATAAGAAAACCTTTCTTGATCTTCAATCATTGCATAAACAATGGGATAAATCTCATGCTTGAGTAAATCATGCAAAACGTCCTTAATCCCAACATCAAAGCAATTACTCAATAGATTAGTTTTGCCATCTCTAATAAAAACGCCATTATAAACAATCATCGGCATATGCATACTTAAACCTTGTGTTACTTTGCAGGCTGTATGAGCGGAACGTGCCGTTGCATAGCAAAACAACATACCTTTATCAATCAACTGATTGATGGTTGTTATTGTAAATTCGGATAATGTTTCATCGTGTCTTAAAAGCGTCCCATCTAAATCTGTAACATATAATGTTTTCATCTCTATCACCACCTTTTAACTATTATATAATAAATTCTAAAATCGCAAAAGGATTTATGAAATATTTAATTTATAATTGTTTTTTATTGTTTAGTCGACAAAGAAAGGTTATAATAAATCACTAAGGGGGAGTGATTTTGTGGAAAAGAAGCGTAAAAACAACAGTATTGATATGGTCAACGGTCCTTTGATGAAAAATCTTTTCTTATTTGCCGTACCATTGATGTTTACTAACTTCTTACAAATCTTATTTAATGCAGCTGATACAGTTGTGGTAGGTAAATTTGCAGGACAACAAGCACTTGCTGCAGTTGGTGCAACAGGTTCAATCGTCTTTTTATTAACAGCTTTATTTAATGGTTTAAGTACAGGGTCAAATGTCGTTATCGCGAAATTATTAGGAAGTAGAGATGAGCAACGAATTAGCAAAGCGGTTCATACATCTATTTCGATTGCAATTGGCGGGGGAATTTTCTTAGCCGGAATGGGTATTTTTTTCTCTAAATTTTTATTAGCGGCTATGTCCACACCTGAGGACATCATCGGACTTTCCGAGTTATATATGAAAATCTATTTTAGTGGTTCATTCTTCTTATTGATTTATAACTTCGGTGCAGCTGTCCTACGTTCTAAAGGTGATACTAAACGTCCGTTATACTTTTTAATGTTTAGCGGTGTTCTAAATGTTATTTTAAATCTATTCTTTGTAGTCAGTTTAAAAATGAGTGTAGCCGGTGTTGCCCTAGCAACCGTTATCTCTCAGGCAGTTTCCGCATTTCTAATTATCTATACTTTAGTGCGTGAAGAAGATGCGACACGTTTAGAATTCAAAAAATTGAAATTAGATCCAAGTTTAGCTTTGGAAATCATGAAGGTCGGTATTCCGGCAGGAATTCAAGGCATGGTGTTCTCAATCAGTAATGTAGTTATTCAATCAAGTATTAACTCTTTTGATTCCTCAGCCATCGTTGCCGGTAATAGTGCCGGTTCTAACTTAGAAGGATTTGTCTATATTGGTATGATGTCATTTACACAGGCAACCATTACCTTCACAAGTCAAAACTACGGGGCTAAAAACCTTAAGGCTATCAAAAAGATTCTAAATTCAACTTTAGTATTAACAGCTATTTCCGGTTTTGTGGTCGGGTTTGTTGTATGGGGCTTCGGTGATTTCTTCTTAAGCTTATACGCTAATGAAGCTCAGGTTATCGAGGTCGGTAAAATTCGCCTAACTTATGTTGCTCTATGGCTCTTTATCAACGGTATTCTTGATGTCTATGTCAGTTCAATGCGTGGTATGGGGTCATCAACCTTACCGACAGTTTTAATGTTATTAGGTATTTGTGGCGTTCGATTAGCTTGGATTTGGACTGTCTTTGCTGTCGTTCCTACGCTTGAAATTATTTATCTATGTTTCCCAATTAGCTGGATTATTACAACCATCGTTCAAGCAGCTCTATGGGCACATACGCATAAGCAAGTCTTAAAGAAAGCTAGTTTAGAAACACAAACAGTTTAATATCAACCATAAGAAATATTAGCGAATAAATTGCTAATGTAGAATGTTTTATATGTAGTAGGCATTCAAAACAACAAAACAAAAATCTTAGGTGAGACAGTAGCAACATTGCCTCACTTTTTTACATTTAATAAAAAAAGCACCTATCATCAAAGCAAATCAAGAAATCGATTTTTTTAATAGGCACTTTTATATCATTAAACTAACGCTCGTAAGCTAATTCGATTAAAGCATCTAACAATTCACTATATGAATATCCTTCATAAACCCAAAGCTCAGGGTACATAGAAATGTTTGTAAAGCCGGGCATAGTGTTAATTTCATTCAAATACAAATTACCTGTATCTTTATCTAAGAAGAAATCCACTCGACTTAATCCATGTCCGTCAATCGCTTTGAATGCTAAGATAGCATATTCTTGAATCTTTCTTTGAATGCTTTCATCAACTAAAGCCGGTATGCAAGTTTTACTTTCTTCATCTTCATATTTAGATTCAAACGTATAGAATTCACCATGCGGCATAATTTGTCCAACCGCACTCACTTTAGGGTCATGGTTGCCTAGAACAGCTGTTTCTAATTCGATACAGTTAATATTTTTTTCCACCACAATCTTACGGTCATATTGGGCAACAAAACGTAACTTATCTTCTAATTCAGATGAATCGTTGGCTTTACAAACACCTACAGATGAACCTGAATTAGATGGTTTAAGAAAGCAAGGATACCCGATTTTTTCTGCTACAATGCTTTGATAATCTTCAATTTCATCAAATGTTTCAGTAACTAAAACCAATTTATCATCATAGCGTTTTTTGATATACAAAGAAGGGGTTTGAGGAATACCTGCTCTTTCAAAAATCATTTTCGTATAAATTTTATCCATAGCTACTGAACTGGCTAAAACACGACAACCGACATAAGGCACTTTGGATAATTCAAATAAACCTTGTACCGTCCCATCTTCGCCATATAAACCATGAAGCACCGGAAAGATAACGTCATGGCGTTTTAATAAACCGAAAACATCATCAACAACCTTAGCTTTTTCAAGCCAATTGTCCTTTGTGAAATCTTGAATTTTTGAATTTAACAAATACCATTGTCCATTCAAATCAATTCCCACAACATCAATTTCATATTTATCTTTATTTAATTCACGGACAACTGAAGTTCCTGACATTCTGGAAACGGTATGTTCGGTAGATTGTCCGCCAATCACTACTAATACTTTAGATTTACTCATTTTCTTCATTCTCCTTTAACCCATTGATGATTTCTTTTAACCGCATACTGTTTGAGCCTTTAACTAAAACAATATCCTTTGGCTTTAACACTGTTTTCAAATAATCGAGGGCTTCACTATTACTTGCAAACCACTGTTTGTTTAACGTTTTTTTAGCACCCTCAACAATTTTTTGAGAAGCCTTACCGACACAAATTAAAATATCTACTTGCGCCTTGTCAACAGCTTCACCTGTCTGATAGTGTAAATCATCGCTAAATTCACCTAGCTCTAGCATATCTGCCAAAACAGCAATTTTTCTTTGCGGATACTTACTTAAAACAGCTAAACTCGACAACATAGAATCCAAGTTTGCATTATAAGTGCCATCGATCACTTTGATACCGTCTTTTAAATCAATAAAATCCATGCGATTTTTAGTTAATTGGAAAGTTGCGATTGCCTCTTGCATCTTTTCATAGGAAATACCAAGACATTCACCTACGGCTATACTTGATAAAGCATTCAAAACAAAATGCTCGCCCGGTACAGGTACACTAAATGTATATCCTTGATATTCAAAAGTGCTGCCATCTTCCTTTAAAACAACATTTTTTGCCTGAACATCAGATGGATACTGAATCCCAAAAGTTTTTAAATGATATGGCAATGCTTCATCTTTATGCTGTTCATAATACCTAGAAAGCATATCATTATCCATATTCAAACATAGTGTTCCGTGTGGTTTCAAACCTTCCGCAATCTCTAATTTTGCCTTTAAAATATTCTCACGACTACCTACTAATCCGATATGTGCAGTGCCGACATTCGTAATAACGGCAATATCAGGCTTCGCAATATTGCTTAAGACAGAAATTTCTTTAAGATGATTCATACCCATCTCAAGAACCATCGCTTGTTCATCTTGATAACGTAAAATTGTCAAAGGTACACCAATATGATTATTGAAATTTCCTTCTGTTTTTAATGTTTTATATTTAGCACTCACAACCGCACCTATCATATCACGTGTACTGGTTTTTCCGACGCTACCGGTAACTGCCACAATCGGCACTTGAGCTTTTTGAGCTTGATACATAGCTATATCTTGAAGTGCCTTAAGTGTATCAGACACATAAATCAGCGCTTTGCCGGAAACATTCTTATCTGATGTTAGGCTGGCTGCGGCGCCTTTTTCAAAAGCTTGTGCGATAAATCTATGGCCATCAAAAGATGCTCCGATTAATGGCACATATAAATCACCTTGTTTTAGTGTTCTTGTATCTGCCGATATATGTTTAATCTCTATATTGTCACCCCAAAGAATTTCACCTTTACAGGCTTGGGCAATCTCACGCAGGTTCATATATATCCTCCTCGCATTCATCATTCCAAAATATTATAGCACACTTTACCTCTAAAATTTAGATTTTATCATTTTTTTCAAAAAAACCTAATTATTGCCCTACTTCTCTTATTTTATGCTATGATATAGCCATGTGTTCAAAGAAAGGAAGCGAGTATATGAAACAAGACTTAACTAAAGGCAATATCCTGAAGCAATTGATTATTTTCTCTATTCCGCTTTTAATCGGTAATCTTTTCCAGCAACTTTATAACACTGTCGATAGTGTCATCGTAGGTAACTTTGTCGGTAAAAACGCCTTAGCTGCCGTAGGGGCTTCCGGTCCGATTATCAATATGTTAGTGGGGTTCTTTATGGGGCTTGCTACCGGTGCCAGCGTTGTTATTTCACAGTATTTCGGAGCTAAAGATTACCGTCGACTTCACGATGCCGTTCATACCTCCATGGCAATGACGATTGTGATTGGAATTGCCCTAACCATTATCGGTTCTTTGTTATCGCCTTTAATGGTTGAATGGATGGGAACACCCCTAGAAGTTTCGGATAGTGCCACACTCTATTTACAAATTTATTTTTATGGTGTATTAGGTCTTTTAATTTACAATATGGGAGCCGGTATTTTACGAGCTATCGGAGATTCTAAAAGACCGTTATATTTCTTAATTTTTTCAAGTATTGTGAATATTGTTTTAGACTATGTGTTTGTCGTTTATTTTAAGATGGGAATCGCCGGGGTCGCTTGGGCTACTTTGATTGCTCAATGCATTTCTGCTATCCTCATCATGATGCTGTTGATGAGAAGTCAGGAAGCTTACAGGATTATTTTAAAAGACTTAAAACTAAGTAAAGAAATGCTTCACAAAGTTGTTTCAATCGGTTTGCCTTCCGGCATACAACAATCTATTGTTTCTTTCTCAAATGCCATTGTTCAATCCTATGTTAACTCTTTTGGAGCAAGTGCCATGGCTGCCAACAGTTCTTGGTCTAAAATTGATTCCTTTATTATCTTACCGATGATGAGCTTTAGCTTAGCTATTACGACTTTTGTCGGTCAAAACTTAGGGGCTAAACAAAAAGAGCGAGCTTTACAAGGAACAAAAACCGCTTTAGGACTATCATTTTGTGTAACAGCCTTCCTATCAATTATCGTTTATTTCAATGCTACTTCGCTCCTTCAGATTTTCTCTAGTGATCAAGAAGTTATCAATTATGCGAAAATGATAATGAATGTTTTCATTCCCGCCTACGTTTTCTTATGTATGGTTCAAATATATGCAGGCACTTTACGAGGTGCCGGTGTAGCTAATCCACCGATGCTGATTATGATTTTCTGCTATGTCATCGTTCGGCAAATCTATTTAGCGATAGCTGTTCCGATAACACATAATTTCACTTTCGTTATGGCTGGTTTCCCGGCAACTTGGGCATTATGTGCGTTGTTGCTATGGCTCTACTATCATCGCAAAACTTGGTTGAACAATGTTAAGATTATTCAAGATTAAGGTATTTCCCGGGAAATGATGTCGATTTTAGAAACGTTAGTCCAAGAATGGCAACAAATCTTAGGCGCTAAACTTGTCGGGATTTATCTTCATGGGTCTTTATGTTTAGGCGGTTTTCAAGCCGAAACAAGCGATATTGATTTACTTGTTGTTATCGAAGAAGAAATGGCGGACGCAGAAAAAAATAAGCTTATGCTAAGCATCTTAAACCATTTAGACGATTATCCGCAAAAAGGCTTGGAAATGAGTGTTGTCCTATGCAAAGATATTCAAAAACCTAGTTTTCCTATGCCCTACTCACTGCATTTTTCGCCAATGTATTTATGTGAAGCCAAGCAAGACAGTTTAGCTTATGCTCAAAAGATGCACGGCTATGATGATGATTTAGCGGTTCATTTAACTATAACCAAAGAAAAAGGCATAGCGCTTTATGGACCCAACCCTCAACAACTCTTTGCTTCTATTCCTAAACAAGCCTATTTAGACAGCATTCTTCAAGATTTAAAAGACGGTCAATTTAAGATATATGAAAATCCCGGTTACTATATTTTAAATCTATGTCGCACATTAGCCTATCTTAAAGACGATCTTATTCTATCTAAAGATGACGGAGGTAAATGGGCACTGACAAAAAGTAATCAACATATTTCAACCATCAAAAAAGCGCTTCTGGAGCGCCAAAATAACAAAGTCAATTACAGTCAAGACGAACTGCGAATTTTTTATCGGGATTATATGGATTTGATTTTAAATAAGCAACAGCTTTCCTAAAGAAAGCTGTTTTAATTTATCAAAAAAGTTTGAGTTAAACACCATTCACCGTCTATTTGAACACGTTTCTCCACAAAAGCTATTTCATTTCTTTCATAATAGCGATGCCAGAAACGAATGGCTTTAGTATTTTTTTCAATTTGCATCACAAAGTATTTCCCTTTATACACCTCAAATAAGCCCTTTAAAATTTGGTGGGCTAACCCTTGATGACGATATGGTTTAGCGATATAAAACTCGTGAATATTATAATCGTATCCCCTAGGGGCATATCTTCCCTTATGCAGCAACAAAAAGCCCTTGAATTTATCTTCATCATAAATGAGAAAAGCTTTCAAATCATTATCTGCCAAATACCTTTCAATACCGCCATAAACATAGTTCCCATACCTATCCATTTCCAAATCCTTGACGAAATCAAAAATTTCATTCATATAATAATGCATAAACTGTCTTAAAATCGGAAATGTATTGTGATTAACTTGAAGCATTTTCATGTACATCACCTCTTTAATTTAAGCATAGCACAGTTTATCTAAAATATAAACTATTTTAATATAATATCATCTACTTATACGTACTATTATAATCTAAAACACCTATCCGATAGGGATAGGTATTAAAAACTATTCGTCTTGCTTTCTTGCTACAACGTAAAAATGATGAGTACGCATCGCAAAATAACCATTTTTTTGAATCATTTGGTCAATAAAGAAATACTGATTGATACTATCTTCAACTTCACCGATTTTGGCTAACGAATGCTTTTTGACATAATGATAGAAAGCATTCACACTTCTAAAACGAATTTCTCCACGATATTCATCAGCACCTAAAATCTGATAATGGTAATTTCTTAGACCATCACGGCAAAGTGCTAAATTCCATTGATTCTTGAATAATCTAGGATCGCTGAAAGCATAAAGCTCTATTAAATTTTCCGAACCACGCTGATGCATAATGACTGTGCCTCCCGGTTTTAAAACACGATTGGCTTCTTGAGGATTAAAATTTTCATTGTAGTACACTAATGTATCCATTTTCTTATCCTTAAACGGATAGCGTTTATCGCTTGTTAAGTGTGTAACACGAATAGGTGTATCCGCAAAATATGTTTTAGCTTCCTCTTCTTTTTCATCGACTAAGAAGCTCACTTGACTATATTTTGGCATTTTAGAAAACCAAGCCCCACCATCATTTGAGAAACAAGCTAAATGGTCTAAATCGCAAATATATTCAGAAACAACCTGTGTAAAGTCATACGTTGGTTCTGAAACATATACATCATCTTCATCAATTGGATTTTGCATACGTTTTTGTAGGCTTTCCATATAGTCTTTAGCTTCTTGAATTTTCTGTTTAAAGCGAAGACGCCCATAATAATGGTAAACAAAGCTAGAGAAAATATCCGCAATCATACCAATACAGACAAACACACCTAATATCAATATCCCTTGTGAACTGAAAACACTAATGCCACTAAACAACAGAAAACAAATCACCATAGTGATTACTGTTGATTTCATTTTTGTATATGTAAATTTTTTTTCAAAATTCAAAAAATAAGCTAAATTCATTCTACGCGCAGCATTCTTGCCGTCCAACTCCGAAAAAAGTAATCGCATGACAATCATCATAACGACAACAGCCACGACCAATCCAAACAATTCCTTACCCATAATTCACGACTCCTTATTATTTTCTCTATTATATCATATTTATTTTGAATAGCATATTAACTTAAGCATAATTTTATACATATATGGTTGACATATCAATCATTTTTTAATATAATGCTTGATAAGTCAACTATTATGATGTTAAGAGGTGAAATTATATGTCAAATCATCACGATATAGGTAAATATTTAAGCCGTATTCATCGCTTACAATTAAAATATCTCAAGCCTGTGTTTAATGACTTAAATATTCCCCCATCAAGTTTTTCTTTTATTTTAAATATCGCTAAATCTCCCGGTATCAGTCAAAAGCACTTAAGTGCCTTAACAAGAGTTGATGAAGCTCTAGCAACACGTTTAATTCATCAACTGGAAGCTAATAACGTGGTCTATAAAACACGCAATCCGCAAGATAAGCGTGCCTTTCAACTCTATCTTACAGAAGAAGGGAATCAAATCGTACCTGAAATTCAGAAAGCATTACGAATTTGGTGGGACGTTTTATTAGCGGATATGCCGATTGAAATATTAGAAAAAAGTTTAGAAACAATGACAGAACGTGCAGATACTTTATCTAGAAAGGTGGAAAAATAAATGGATGAAACACGTATGAAAAATGATAAGATCTTAAAGTTGTTGATGGAATTTTCCATTCCGGCAATGATAGGTATGTTAGTGAATGCTATCTATAATATTGTAGACCGTATGTTTATCGGTAATGCACCTCAACTAGGGGCTGTCGGCTTAGCCGGTATTACGGTATCTTTTCCCGTAACATTGGTTTTAATGGCGTTAAGCTTAATGGTTGGTAACGGTGGAGCAACCCGCTTCTCAATTGCCTTAGGTCAAGAGAAACATGAAGAAGCTCGTCATTACATGGGAAATTCATTGCTCCTTTCTGTTTTCTTTGGAGCTATCTTTACGATTGTCGGTAATATCTTACTGACTCCCATGCTGGAATTATTAGGGGCTAGCGAAAGTGTTCTACCCCATGCTCGTGCTTACTTAAGCATTATTTTATATGGTGCTATTTTCCAAGCCGTATCAATGTGCGGTAATAACTTTTCAAGAGCCCAAGGTAACCCTAAAAATGCAATGATTAGTCAGTTAATCGGTGCCGGTTTTAATATCCTATTCGATTATATCCTCATCATTCAATGCGGTATGGGAATGGAAGGTGCTGCCCTTGCGACCATCGGCGGTCAATTATTGAGTGCCATTTGGCAATTAGTTTTCTTATTTAGTCCACGTTGTATTTTACCTATTACCAAAAACAGTCTAATTCCCGATATCAGTATGATTAAGGGCATTATTATCACCGGAACACCGATGTTTTTAATGCAGATTTCAAATAGTATTCTCAATATTATCCTTAATGGTACCGTAGGTAAATACGGTGGGGATATTGCCTTATCTACAGTGGGCATTATCACAAGTTTCCAAACACTATTGTTAATGCCAATCACCGGATTAGCTCAAGGTCAACAACCTTTAATCAGTTATAATTTCGGTGCTCAAAGATTAGACAGAGTAAAAGAAACATTAAAATATGCAACACTAGGAGGAATGATTATTTCCTCCGTCGGCTTTGCGTGTGTCATGTTATTTCCTCAGCTGATTATTTCGATGTTTAATGGCGAAGCTGAAATCCTCGAATTAGGAACACGAGCTTTGCGGACTTGGTTTATTGCTTTACCTTTAACCGGGGCAGCGATTGTTATGTCCAATTATTTCCAAGCTGTCGGTAAAGTAAAAATCGCAAGTTTCTTAAATTTGACACGTCAAATTATTGTGTTAATCCCTCTGATTGTGATTTTAGGGGCTTGCTTTGGTCTATATGGTATTTTCTTTGCCGTGCCAATTGCAGAAGCTGTGTCATTTGCCGTAGCAGCTATCTTGCTTGCTATCGAAAATAAAAAACATTTCTTTTCCCCTGAAGATGTGGCAGTTTAAAAACATACTACTTTATAGAAAACTAAAAGGCATACAGCTATTTAACTGTATGCCCTATTTTTATCTATTCTTCTTTGTTTCTTTATATAAATTGATAAAAAACTGTCCGTAAACAATAAAGGCATAGCTTAACCCTAAAATCATCAGCACTTCCATCATAAAATAAATATGATTAGGAAGTGGAGGCAACAGTGCCATAATAAAGCTCATGGAATAAAAGATGAAAGTTGAAACCTTACCACACCACATGGCACCGTCCATCTTGCGATGATGCTTAAACCAAAAGTAAATGCTGCATAAACCAAGAATTGATTCTTTTATCATAAAAACAATAAAAACAATCCACATACCTTCAATTTTATACATCAAACACACTGCAATCGCTAATTGAAAAAATTTATCTGCGACAGGATCCATCAATTTACCAAACTCTGTAACCATATTAAATTTCCTTGCGATATAGCCATCTAAGAAATCTGTCGCTGCAATAAACAATAATAGGAAAGAGCTAAGCATAAATTCCGTGTTGGTTTTCGCTGTTAAAGAGCAGTACACATAAACGGGCATCAATGCCAAACGAATATAACTAATGATATTTGGAATACTGAATAATTCTTTTACTCTCACCGTGCAACACCTCTTTCATAAATTGCATTATACCAAAACTTTCAAAAAAAGACACTCTAAATCATTCTAATTTAAGAAAAAGATAATAAGTAATCCCTATCACAAACATTCTTTAGTATTATTTTTAATAAAATCCATGAATGCTATGCGTACTTTTTGATCCAAAATATCAAAATTACCCTCATAAAAATAGATATTTTCTTTAACTTGAGCAATCATGCCAAAATCCCCTAATAGATGAGCCTGCTTAGCACCTTCTAATTCATATTCTTCTAATTGTTCATAGTCCGCAATCATGCCGGCATAAATCCTTTTGGCAGTATCTTCATCTTTACAAATCGTAAAGGTACATACCGACTTATAAGAAGGATTTTTTTGATTTAGTAGCGACATTGTTTCAGAGCGCTGATAATAAAAAGGAACATATAAACTTGTGGAAGTATAGCGATGAACTTGACGTGAGTAATTTTGTGACTCGTCAAAATCTTCTTGATCAATTAAATGACTTAAACGCATTAGTGTCAAATTCTCATAATTGACTGTATTCTTATGATAAGGTTGAACCTTTTGAATCATACTTAATCCTAAACAAGTCATGAGTGCCATCAAAAAAGATGCAATCAACGAATAAGCACGATACTTATCCGGTAAGTAATATGAAGCCACTTCATAAATGACAACTGTCAAAATAATGAATACCACAGGTAAATGCAATTCCTTTAAAAACAAGGGGATAATTAAAACCATCAAAACAAAGTACCTAGAGAACATATTGATACCTAAAAACAAAGCTCTAAAGCAAGCAAACTTCAATTTAAAGCGGGGCTGTTGATGATGAGAGCAACTGTCAAAAAAACGTCCTAAGAAATCTAAAAAGAAACTAAAAGCGAAAAACGGTAAACTAAAGACAAGGGCTAAAGCACCATCAGAATATAATAAACGATAGTTGAGGTGAGGTAAATAAAATATTGAACCTGCCAAAAGCACAGCTAAAGCTATTAAAATAGACAAATGATAAACTTTTCTTGAACCATAACTTTTAGAAGGTGCTAAAGGTGTATCAGAAAATTGCCAATATAAATGTCCGACATAGTGTTTACGATAACTACGCACATAATAATGAGGTTTTGGTTCAGCAACTTTTTTAAAACGTAAATAGTAGCGGGCTATCTTCGTAATTTCATAGCTTTCTTGAGCCATCTGATTAAGGTATGTTTCTAAAAGAGGGGCTTCTTTTTCCGCAAAGCTCATCCACTTATACAGATACTTCTTATTTTGTTTCTTTACCATAAAGCTCACCTCCGCATCTTCATTTTAGACCGAATAAATCATATTTTCAAGAATTTACACCATTTCTAAAAAATTAACATGATATATAAATAACTTTGACTACCTAGAAAGTGAAAAGTCAAGAAGCAATAAACCGCTTAGCTGTCTAAACAGCAAAAACAGCTTCTCTTTTCTAGCATAAGGATATTCTAACCATGATTATAACATACAAATTTAAGTAAATCCATGTATCTTCCTAACCTCATACAAACCAACCCATTTAAAAACCGTTAAGCCAACATTGACCTAACGGTTCTTGCTTATTTTAAAACTTCCGGATTTAAGAAGATTTGCAAAGCTGTATATGCCATTGCTTTTGTGGCAATATTCAATGTTTTATCGGCTTTGCTTCCGTGAACGTAATTCAAGAATTTAATATCATGGGCAAATGCCGGTTCATCAGCTTCTACATCAATTTCACAATATGCTGTCGGACAACGATGAGAAACATTCCCTACATCTGTTGACCCTGATGCCTCAAGACTAGCCGGTCTGAATTCGGTAATTCCCAAATCCTCCAAGTTAGCACGTAACATCTTCTTTAGATTAGCATGATATACTAAATCATCATATGAATTTTCAAAGAAATGATGTTCTAAAGTTGCTCCTGTCATTAAACAAGCCCCTTTTGCACAGTTAATAATCTTTTCTGTCAATTCTTCAACATAAGCTCTTGTCTTAGCTCGAATATAGAATTGACAGCTTGCACGATCCGGTACGGTATTAACAGCTGTTCCACCTTTCGTCACAATACCGTGAACACGGGCATCACTTTTAATATGTTGTCTTAAAGCGTTGATTCCCGCAAATGTCAACTGAACAGCATCTAGGGCATTGATGCCTTGATCAGGTGCACCGGCAGCATGAGCGGCTTTTCCAAAGAAGTTAAATTCTACGGAATCCATTGCCAAAGAAATAATATCAATCGCATTATCAGAACCTAAATGCATTTGCATCGCCGCATCAATATCATCAAAACAGCCATGATTAACTAAGTCACATTTACCGCCTGTTGTTTCTTCAGCCGGTGTTCCGATTAAAACAACCGTTCCACTAAAAGCATCTTTCATCTCTGCCAAAGTAACAGCAGCACCTAAAGTCGAAGCAGCAATCCAGTTATGACCGCAAGCATGGGCATTATCCTCGCCGTTTTCACCATATCCCGGTAAAGCATCGTACTCTGCCATAAAACATACTTTAGGCCCATCACCATTTTTAAACTCAGCTCTGAAGGCTGTTTCTAAACCACCGTAAGGATAAGTTACCTCAAACCCCAAAGCTCGCATCTTTCCAACTAAATATTGACTTGATATAAATTCTCGATTACCTAATTCCGGGTGATCGTAAATGTAATCACGCACCTCTTGGAAAATAGGCATTTTTTCATCAACAATTTGATATAAACGATTTTTCAATTCCATAATCACACCTCACTAATAGCCAATCATAACGGCAGCTAATAATAATACAATCTCACATATAAACAATAAACCAAACAATGGCGTAATAAACTTATACCATTTGTCCACCGGAATACGCATAATTCCACACATCATAAAGACTGATGTAGGCCAGAAAATATTTGAGAAACCATCACCGAACTGATAAGCTAAAACCGCAACTTGACGACTTAAGCCAACCATTTCGGAAACAGGTGCTAAAATCGGCATTGTTACTAAAGCTTGTCCTCCACCGGAAGGAATGAAGAAGTTAATAATATTCTGTACAAACAACATACCGATAGCACTCATATAGCCTTGGAAATTCATTAAAACTTGAGATAATGCATAAACGATGGTATCAATAATCTTAGCATTTTCCATAATTGTCGGAATAGCACGTGATAAGCCGACAATCAATGCACCAAACATCATGTCTTTAGCTGCTTCAATGAAATATTCAGCTATTTGATTTGGTGAGAATTTAGAAATAACAGCTACGACAAGCATCATAATGATAAACAATGCGGCAATTTCATCAATATACCACTTTAAAACGATTGTTCCATACACTAACATACCAATCGTAAACACAAATAAGAAGCTTGATACCTTTTGAACAAATGTAAATTCCTTAGACATTAACTCCTCTTTTGAACCAACTTCAATCAATTCCATCTGATGACCGTAAAGAATTGATTTTTCAGGATTATTCTTAACTTTCTTCGCATAACGCCAAACATAAAGAATAGTTACTGACATATAAACTACAAAACATAAAATACGATATTCGATACCTGAAAATAACGGTACACCTGATACTTGTTGGGCAACCCCAATTGTAAATGGGTTAATCGTTGCAGCTGCAAAACCGACAGATACAGCTACATAGACAATAGACCCGCCGACAATCGCATCATAACCTAACGCTACCCCAATAGAAATAAAGATAGGAAGCAAGCCATAAGTTTCTTCCGACATCCCCATCGTAGAGCCTAGAATTCCAAATGCAATCATACATACAGGAATAATCAACTGAATACGATCACCGATACGTCTTAAAATAGCACCGATAACTGCATCGAATGTGCCGTTTTTAATTAACATATAAACAAATGCATAGGCAAAAATAATGAAGAAGATAATTTGTCCTCCGGAAATAAAGCCTTGTTGAATGAAGACAAACATATCAAACAAACTACAGCCGATCTTTGGCAAATACTGAAAGGAATCAGCTACAACAACTGTATTTCCCATTTCATCAACTACACGTTCAAATTCCCCTGCCGGAACGATATTCGCTAATATCATCGACAATACGACGATACCAAAAATAATGACGTAGGTATGGGGCATTCTAAATTTTCTTTTTTTCTTTTCCACTTTAATCCCTCTCCTCTAAAAAATTAAAATAAAACGCCTTTACATCCTAAAACATGTAAAGACGAAAATAATCATTCTAATCCTTAGATGCCTTAAGATAGTACTCCTTTGTAATCTATCCATTACAAAGACAGTGACAGATTTATTCAACCTGCCCCCAGCAATTAGTTTGGTAACTAACCACTTCGGCAACTTTGCCTTTCACTTATGCTTAACAGCTTCCGACCTATCATAAGTTACTTTTCATTGTTGCGCCTCTATCAAGTCATGAGGTATCTTTAAATTAACACATTCTTCTCAATTAAGCAAGTCTTTTTTTCCATTTATCTTAAAAAGGGGAATATTTCCATTAAATGCAACATTTTTAGACGCAATCTCATTCATCATTTCTTTTAAACCCGACAATATTATACATCAATAAAAAAAGCAGGTTTCCCTGCATTTTAATTTAACCCTTTAGCTACTAAAAAGGCTTCGATTTCCTCATCGCTTAACTCTTTTTTCGGATTGTTGTAGTAAGGATGTCTATCTTTTTGTTCCTTTGGCAAATAAGCAACAAAATCCATCATCCCATTATACAGCCCATAACAGTCTAAAATATAAACACTACTCAATTCCTCTTTGACGATTCTTTTTGCCCAGGGCAACAATTCTTCCAAACTTTTATTGCCCGTATAATAGAAATACCCCTTAGGTCCTTTTCTTTTAATAAAATAAATATCCTCTTTAGAATCCAAAAGCGGAATCATCAAATGAATAAATTTCGCAACTACGACAAATGGCATAATTCACCCTCCATTTCTAACGTTTATTATAGCATAAAATTTAAGCGCTTTCTACAAACTTTTAATTTTTATATTGACATACCTGAAATTAGGCATATAATAAATTTATAACATAAATTCGTTGAGCAAGAAAGAGTAAATTGAAGCTTCAACCGATAGAGAGTCCTTGAGGGTGGAAAAAGGACGGGAGAAATCAATCGAATGGTTCTTGCTAGAAGCAAGATGAAAGCCTAGGCAAGTAGTTAAGCCGCAAGCCAGCGTTAAAGGGCTAGGAGTATGATAGTATTCTGAATATGTTTTTTTACACGATTAAAAAGACAAATTAGGTGGCTGCGAATATAACTTCGTCCTAATTAAAGGACGAAGTTTTTTATTTTATCAACGATTGTGTAAACTAAAATCAAAGGAGAAACAACTATGAAAGGAATGTATGGAGAATTTGGCGGTCAGTATGCCCCAGAAGCACTCATGAACGCATTAAATGAATTAGAAGAAAGTTATCAACAATTAAAAGATGATCCCTCATTTGTCGAAGAATTAAAATCTTATCAAAAAAATTATATTGGACGCCCGTCTTTGCTTTATGAAGCTAAGCATTTAACTCAAGTTTTAGGTGGCGCTAAAATCTATTTAAAACGCGAGGACTTAAACCATACCGGTGCTCACAAAATCAATAATGTCATCGGGCAATGCCTATTAGCTAAAAGAATGGGCAAAACGAAAGTTATTGCCGAAACCGGAGCCGGACAGCATGGTGTTGCTACAGCGACAATCGCTGCTTTATTCGGTATGTCCTGTATTGTTTTCATGGGCGAAGAAGATATGCGACGCCAAGCTTTAAATGTATTTAAAATGAAACTTCTGGGAAGTGAAGTCAAAGCTGTGACAAGCGGTACGGGAACACTGAAAGATGCTTGTAATGAAGCGATGAACTATTGGACCACCCATGCCCAAGATACCTTCTATGTCTTAGGATCAGCTGTCGGTCCTCACCCTTATCCTATGATTGTGCGTGATTTTCAAAAGATTATCGGCGAAGAAATCAGGGAACAAATCATGGCAATGGAGGGGCGTTTGCCTGACTATATTCTAGCTTGTGTCGGTGGTGGCAGTAATGCCATTGGGGCTTTCTATGATTTTATCAATGAACCTCATGTCAAGCTCATCGGATTGGAAGCTGCCGGTGAAGGTGTTAATACCACTAGACACGCTGCTACTTTAGCCAAAGGAAGTATTGGCGTTTTACATGGTATGAAATCTTATTTCCTACAAAATAGTGATGGTGAAATTACGCCTGTCTACTCTATCTCTGCCGGTTTAGATTATCCGGGCATCGGTCCGGAACATGCCATGTTGCATAAAAATCAAAGAGCTAGTTATGTTCCTATTACAGACAAACAAGCGCTCGAGGCTTTCACCTTACTTTCTAAAACCGAAGGTATTATCCCGGCAATTGAAAGCTCACACGCCTTAGCTTATGCGATCCAATTAGCCCCTACGCTTGACCAAAAACAGATTATTGTTGTCAATCTTTCCGGTCGAGGCGATAAAGATGTACCCGAACTTATTCAATATTTGGAGGTGGCATAAATGACGATTAAAATTCCTTATTTTATTGCAGGGGATCCTGATTTAGATACGACCTATAGATTGCTTCTTCACGCCAGTAAATTTGCACCGGCAATTGCATTAGCTCTACCTTTCTCTGATCCTATGGCAGGAAGTCCGCTTACACAAAAAGCCCATGTCAGGGCTTTAGAAAATCTTATTCATACAAAAGATATATTCAAAATGTTGACAAAATTTAAAGAAGAAGTTAATTGTCCCATCATTGCAGAGCTTTATTTCAATCAAATCTTTACTTATGGTATCGAGAAATTTTTTCATCATGCCAAGCAAGCCGGTATTCAAGCCCTTTGCATTTTAGATTTACCAATCGAACATGAAAACGAAGTCTTACCATACGCTTCTCATTACCAAATCACACTTCTACATACACTAACCGCTTCAAAGGAACGTCTTGGTTTAATCCTCTCGCATAGTCATCATGCGATTTTGTGCTTTGATGTCAATGCCTATCAGGCAATTCCATCTAAATTTGCACTTTTAACATTACAAGAGTTTCACCATCTTGAAGATGAGATTTATGCCGATGGTATTATCATCAAAGAACCGATTATCGACTTGGTTGAGGTGTTAAGTACCAATCCCCAAGCCGAAAATGCCGTTTTCAGTCAAATCAAAGCTATTTTAAACTACTAGAATTTCAACCATTTAGAAAACCAGCCATTCTGATCTAACATTATCATAAAATAGCCACTAGCTAAACCTAAAACTAAACCAACTAAAATATCCGTTGGGAAATGGACAAATAAAACCATGCGTGATAAAGCAACCAAGCTTGCCAGCAAGAAAACATACTTTCTTTGCTTAGGGTAATAATAGCCCAAAATTGTTGCCACAACAAAAGAAGTTGATGTATGTCCTGACGGAAAAGAAAAATCTGTAGGTGCTTTAATCAATAAATCTACATAAGGATAGACTTCAAAGGGTCTAGAGCGCATAAAAATATTTTTAATGATTAAATTACCGATAACCGCAACTAAAACTAATCCCGCAAGCAACACAACTGCTTGCCTTTTTTCTTTCTTGATTACTCCTACATAGCCGATTATCACAAGCCAAATTAAACCTGCATTACCTAACAGCGTGATTAAAATCATACAAGTCTTTAACCAATCTGCTGAAAAAATATGTTGCAACCATAATAAAAATTCTAATTCCCAACTCATTTTATCACCTCAATGGACTTATTATATCATCTTCATACTAAACTTCAAGTTGCAAGTGTATAATTTAAAATAGGATAGATCTTAATCCTATCACTCATCACGCAAAATCTAAAGATAATGAATTTATATTGTGAAAATATTCACTTAATGTTATAATGTAGACAATAAAGGAGGACTAAGAAATGAAATTAGAAAATAAAGTTGCGATTGTAACCGGTGGTGCCATGGGGAATGGTTTAGGTATTGTGAAAGTGTTTCTGAAATATAAAGCGAAAGTTGCGATTATTGACTATAGCGAAAAGGTTCACGAAACTTGCGAAGCATTACAAAAAGAAGGCTATGAGGTCAGCGGTTATGTGTGCGATGTGCGCGACACAACAACTATTGCTACTTGTGTGGAAGATATTTTGAAAAAATACGGCACAATTGATATACTTGTCAACAATGCCGGCATTGCTTGGCTGGATACATTCATGAATACTTCTGATGAATTAAGAGATGCTCACTTTGACATCAATATTAAAGGCGCATGGAATATGGCTAAAGCAGTTGTCCCTACTATGATAAAAAATCAAAAAGGAGCTATTGTCAACTTATCAAGTGTGACCGGTCCGATGGTCGCCGATCCCGGTGAGGTTGCATATGCGACAACAAAAGCTGCCTTAATGGGCTTTACCAAAGGGTTGGCGGCAGAAATGGTTACACACAATATCCGTGTCAATGCTATTTTACCGGGATATATTATGACGCCGATGGTAGAAGGCATTGCCAAAACAAGTGACAGTTCCAATCCGGATAGTGTAATTGAAGGCATTCGTGCCGGTATTCCAATGGGACGTTTAGGCAAAATTGAGGAATTAGGTGAATTAGCAGCCTTTCTTTCAAGCGATGAAGCAAGCTATATTACAGCTCAAGGCATTGTCATTGATGGCGGTTCTACATTACCTGAAACGATGAGTGTCGGTGTTCAATAAAAAAAGAGGACTTTTTCATATTTTGAACAAGCCCACTTTTTCTTAACATCATCTGATAATTTATGTTATAATTAAGTCATGGAAAAGAAAGGGGTTGCGAAAATGAGTTTTCCTAAGAATTTTTTATGGGGCGGTGCAACTGCTGCCAATCAATATGAAGGTGGTTATTTAAGCGGTGGTAAAGGCTTGGCAACAGCCGATGTTATTACAGACGGAAGTTTAAATACACCTAGATGCATTTCAATTCAATTAGCTGACGGAACTAAAAAGATGATTACCCGTCATGAAGAAGTACCTGCGGGCGCTATTGCTTATGTCGATGAAAACATCTACTATCCAAGCCATGTCGCTACAGACTTCTATCATCATTATAAAGAAGACATTGCTTTATTTGCGGAAATGGGTTTTAATTGCTTCCGCATGTCTATCAACTGGTCTAGAATTTTCCCACAAGGTGATGAACAAGAACCTAATGAAGAAGGTTTAAAATTCTATGATGATGTTTTCGATGAATGTTTAAAATATGGCATCGAACCTGTTGTAACAATGATTCACTTTGACATTCCATTGTACTTAGCAACTAAATATGATGGTTGGGCTAATAGAAAAACAATTGATTTCTTCTTACATTATAGTGAAGTTATCTTCAACCGTTACAAAAACAAAGTTAAATATTGGATGACTTTCAATGAAATTAACTTCTGTAGATCTTTTAGTAACATTGGTATTAGTGAGGAGATTTCTAACCCTCAAAAACAAGCACAAGCATTACATCATATTTTAGTGGCAAGTGCTAAAGCTGTTCAATTAGGACATCAAATCAATCCGGACTTTAAGATTGGTATGATGATTGCCTACATTGTAACTTACCCACATACTTGTAATCCAAATGATGTCATGAGAGAAATCGAATTCGGACATGGCTTCAAACACTTCTGGATGGACGTACAATGTCGTGGTTACTATCCGGCTTACAAATTAAAAGAATATGAAAGAAAAGGTATCACTATTGAAAAAGCACCAACTGATGATGCTGACTTAATGGCAGGTACAGTTGATTATATCGGTTTCAGTTACTACAACTCTACAACTGTTCAAGCAGTTAAAGAAGGACAACAAACCGGCGGTAATCAAATGGGTGGAGCTAAAAACCCATACTTAAGTGAAAGTGAATGGGGTTGGCCAATTGACCCGGTAGGTATTCGTGTCGCTTTAAATCAGATTTGGGATAAATACCAATTACCAATGATGATTGTGGAAAACGGTTTAGGTGCAATTGATACCGTTGAAGAAGACGGCTCTATTAACGATGACTACCGTATTGACTATATGGCTAAACACATTGCGGAAATGCAGAAAGCTATTGATATCGACGGAGTTGAATTATGGGGCTACACACCTTGGGGCTGTATTGACTTGGTGTCAGCCGGCACAGGTGAAATGAAAAAACGTTATGGCTTCATTTATGTCGATATGGATGATAAAGGTAACGGTTCACTTAAACGTTCAAAGAAAAAATCATTCAACTGGTATAAAAAAGTCATTGCTTCTAACGGCGCAGACTTAAGTAACGATTAATAAAACAAGGCTACTAGGCAAGTTTAAAATTTGCCCAAGTAGCCTTTTATTTTATCTTAAAATCCAATTTTTTGTATCGCTTTTATCGCTTCACAACATTTCTTAAATTAAAATTCCCTGACAGTGATCGATTTCGTGCTGAATAATCTGAGCAGTAAAGTCACTATAGGTAGCAATTTTTAATTTGAATCGCTGATCTAAATAACGAACTTTTATTTTATCATAGCGCTTTGCTTCTTTTTCTGTAGAATGACACAAGCACCCTTCAACTTTTAACTTTGGTTGCCCATATGTTTGTATAATCTCAGGATTATACATCAACGTATACGAGGCATCTTCATTTTGAAATGCAATAATATTTTTGAGAAAACCAATCATATTAGCTGCCATGCCTACACACCTCTCTTGATTGGCTAATAGCGTATCCAATAAATCCAAGCCAATGGCTTCATCATTTTTATCTGCCTTTTCCGATACCCTACTTAAAAACAAAGGATCCTTAACAATTTCTCTAATCATCTCTTTTCTCCTTTTTCATTAAGATGCCTTTAATAGCTTTTGGATACACATCGCAATATCATCAACTAAATATTTCGCAGATGCCTTAACAACTTCCGGGCTTGTATGGAAAGTAAAGCTCTCCTGAATGCCACTTAGCATTGGCAAATCATTATAGGAATCACCGATACAGGCAACTTGTTGATCATTTAAGTTCAAGTGTTGTTGCAATGCCTTCAAACCGGTGCTCTTTGAACAACCGGCAGCCACACAGTCAATATCATTACGGTTTTGGAAAACAGAGAGAGTTGGAAACTGCTGTAATGTTGCCAAAATTTTTTGAAGTTCTTCATCTTCATCTACGTGAAAAGAGATACCTAATATCTCCTTGTCCGCTAAATCCAAAGGCTTTTCAAAAATCCTCATACGATCATTAGACGGTTTATTTCCTAACAATTCTCTGACATACAATTTATCTTCTGTCATGACAAAATAAGGCAAATCAGGATAAAGCTTCCACATATCTTGAAAAGTCTGCAACGGGATAGCCATTTTTAAAATTTCCTCACCCTTTTGATCTATGACAACTGCCCCACTATTTAAAATATAGAAATCTAAATGGATACTTTCCGGTATGAAGGGAGTAATCCCTTGATATGGTCTACCTGTACATATTCCAAAGAGATTTCCTGCCTTCTGAAATTCTTTAATCGCTTTAATATCTCTTTCTCGAAAGTTAGGTTCTTCTTCACCAAAAAACAATGTTCCATCATAATCGCTTGCAAGTATTTTCAAATTCATCTCCCCCATTCTTTCCTATTATACATGAAATCTTGAAAGAAACACAATGATTTTATCGTTAAAAAGAAGCCATCTTAGCGATAGCTTCTACCTAAACTTTTCTTCTTTGCAACATATAAAGTTCTAAAATAATCTCTATTGCACCTAGGAATAAGACTCCTAAATAACCATATTTAACCATTAAACTCATAAAACATAACACTAGCAAAATACTGTATCTTTTCATAAAAAACAGCAAGCAAGCCTTGGACATTTTAGGATAATAAACAAATATGATAATCATCGCCAAAATCAAATTAAGACTAGCCCCTATTAGATTTTCCAAAAATGATAGCTTCATATAAAGCATTGCATTCAAATAATTAAAGAAACAAGAGTAAAAAATCAAAAACCACAGATGCGCTTTGAAGGGCGAAAGATAGCGTTCTAAATGGCGGTTATCTTTATATTCTTTAAATATCCCAAATAATAGTACAATAGAAAGTAGCACTACCCATACCATAAACCATACATTCCACATATCATCAACCCCTTTATTCTTAAACTATGTTTCTTTTCTTTGATTATACATGAAAAGCTTTTCTTCTCCATTAAATTATTCTTAACTTTAACTTAAAAAGCTGTGATATTAAATCACAGCTTAATCTCTGTTTTTGTTGCTACATAAAGGCTTGAACACCAAAGTAGCCTAAGACAATAACACCTAATATAATGCGGTAATAGCCAAAAACCTTAAAATCATTTTTCTTAATGTAGTCTAACAAGAACTTAATGGCAATGATAGAAACAATAAACGCTACTAACATTCCTATACCTAAAATCATTAACTCTTGAGAAGTAAAGACAAATCCGAATTTCACAATCTTTAACAAGCTGGCACCAAACATAACGGGAATTGCTAGGAAGAAGGTAAATTCTGTTGCAACCAAACGACTTGTCCCAATCAGCATACCACCTAAAATCGTAGCACCTGAGCGTGAAGTTCCCGGAATGACTGCCAAAACTTGAAAGATTCCGATAGCTAAGGCAACACGATAAGTTAAGCTTGACAACTTTTTAACACGTGGGTGGTTAGAAACTCCGCTATTTTCAATCCAAATAAATAAAACACCGTAAATAATCAACATCAAGCTAACAACAAACCAGTTATTGAAATGCTGTTCAATAAAATCATCAAATAACAATCCGACAACCATCGCAGGGAAACAAGCAAAAGCAATCTTGAACCATAAATCAAATTTTTCTTCATCGCAAAATTTATACCAAACATATAAGCATCTATCCCATAAGCGTGATAAGATGCCTTGATCTCGCAATGGTTCGGGCATACGAACTTCAGGGCGATAAACAAAAGGCCATAATTTATTGAAATATAATACAACAACAGCCAATATCGCTCCTAACTGAATAACAACTAAAAACATTTGCATAAAGGCTTCGCTGACATCTAATTTAATAAACTCGTCAACTAAAATCATGTGTCCTGTCGAGCTAATCGGCAACCACTCCGTAATACCTTCCACTATTCCTAAAAATATGACTTTAAGTAACTCTATTAAATCCATTAAATATCCTCCCTAAATATTGTAATCTATTCTTCTTGATTCATTTTTATGCTTAGCTTCAAAAAACATTTCAATCATTTCATAAACCATCATCACAGAAAACTTACCTATATACGATGCATTTTGCTTACCTACCGAAATCACTTTGTCGGCATGATAACACTTCGCCAAATCCAAATCTTGCGTAATCACAATTTTTTTAGCCGGACTTTTTTTAAATAAAGCCGCCATCTCAGGTCTAAAGCGAAAATAATTGCCTGTAATAGAGGTTAAAATAATTAAATCATCTTTTGTCACTTCACGCAAGCTTAAAAACTGTAATTTTTCACTTGATTTCGCAATAGCTGATTTCTTATAAGCTGTTAAGGTACTGCGCAGCTGACTAGTAACCATTTGACTGAAGTTAAAACCTAAAAACACAATATTTTTAGCCTGATCAATATCTTCTACAATTTCCTGAATATCACTGGTTTTAAATAAATTTTGCGTATATGTCAAATTCTCTACAATATTAGTATAAAATTCTTTTTTAAGAAGATGGTAGTCGACATTCGGAAAGTCATGCACCGGCTCTACGTCATAATGAATCGGATCATCATTTTGAAGTTCATCTATTGAATAAATAACGTCTTGCTTAAACTCATTATAAGAGGTGTAATTCAGTCTTCTAATTAAGCGACTAATGGTCGCTGTTGAAGCAAAACACATTTCCGCCACTTGCGTAATCGAGAGTTTAGGTATCATAGACAAATTTTCTAAAATCGTCTTGGCGGCATAATAAAAGACGTCTTGGGTCTGACTTAAATTGATATAGTTATTCAATTGATAATAGGCATTTCTCATATTGTCACCCTCTTAACTCTATTCTACCTTATTTCATAGCAAAAATCATCAATATTACGATAACTTTACCTAATATTACCATAACTTTTCGCTTATACCATATATCACCTACAATTATATCGCTATTATCTCTCTATAAGATAATCGTTCTATTTTACAGTCTTTTTTCTTTTTAGGCTTTGGCATAGGTAACTCTTCATACATTGCCTCAAACAGATGGTGTAAAAATGCCTTATCATCTAAGTCTTCAATCAGCACCATATCCTTAGCCCCTTTGTAAGGCGGTTCAAGGGGGGCATTCGGTAAAATTTGTCTAACACTGTCTACAGGTTTTACAAGAAATCTATTATCACAGACATAAGCTGCAATCTTCCCACGATAATAGATGATGTATTCTCCCATCATCATGCGATATGTGATCTCCTCTAACCCTGAAAGTTGATCTAAGATAAAATCTAAATATTCCTTTTTTGTTGCCATTCTATGTCCTCCTTTTTAGTTATCATTTTGGTTCTTATTTTTGATATTGTTTTTTTCAAGATGCACAAAAATGATTGTGCACGCTCATTTTTTAACTTTAGGCAATTTCCCAAATAAATACTGCACTATCACTTACTTCTATATCTTCCGGCTCGATATTATCGGCATCTTCGTAAAAACAAATTTTATGTTTTGCGAACACTGATGTATTTTCATATCGAGTTTTTGACTCAAAATAGCTTTCATTCCAATTGTAATCAATTTTTAATAATGCGCCTAAAGAATATCCTGAGGCATGGCAAAGTATTTCCGCCTTTCTTTTAGCATCTTCACACGATAATTTTAATACTTCATTACTTATTTTAGTTTGGTCTTTCACTGTGAAAGATATATGAATTTTGGGATTCGCTTCGCTTTTGGTAATTGCCAACAAAATCTTGTTTAGAATAGGCATATCAAAATCAAAAGATAACTTTAACATATGCACACACTTAAATCCCAAAAATTCATCTCTATAATTCCCTTGTTCATCTCTTATGGATTCATAAACGGGTTGCACTTCGTATTTTGCGGTTTTGATTTCCTGCTTTTCAAATCCCGCATCAACAAGTGAATTTGTCAATGAGTTGAGCTTTGAAGATGCTAGACTCATTGTTTTTTCATAATCTTTGTTTAGGCTCGATAATTCTAGTGAAATGACAATATAATCTACTTTTAGTTTTACTTTTCCAATACCTTTTACAGTAATTGTTCTTTTTTCCATTCAATATCACCTCTATCCTATAACAACCATAGTTTACTTTATCATTCTAATTATAACATAAATACTATCTGATATCAGAAAAATATCCTTAATATTGCATTATTATCTGTTTTAGAAGGAGTTTATTTTTTAGTGTGTTTGATTTACAGATTTTCCCCCCGTACTCTAGCAGGTGATTTTATATAAATTCATTTTAAAACCACTGTAGCTTATGACATTCTTACTACATATAAACTAAACGATTCTAGTTCTCTTAAATTATTTCTTGATATCTTAAAACTCAAATTCGTATTTTAAGAATCTAAATATAATCAAAAAAAGAATTTCACATATGAATGATTTAGATTCTTTAAAGGAAGATATTTTTAGGTATGCGAATATTTATTGTTTTTTGATAGAATGACTCTTGGAAATATGCTAACAATATTTATATGTCTTGATAATGCAATTCAAAACAGAATATTTAAAGATTTAAAAAAATACCGAATGACATTTAATGTTAATAAGATTCTGGATTTTATAGATAAGGTATTTTGTTTAGTATCAATTAGAAACTGCGTTATGCATTGTAATAGTCTTGAAATACTCATTAGATTTTATAATCCTAAATTACATGAATTAAGGAAAAATATATTAATATGATTAAATCATTATGTATAGAAAAAACTCACAAATAGTCGTGAGTTTTCTTCCGCACCGAGTGCCATTTATATTATTATATTCAAAAATTCAAAATATATCAACTAAAATAATATAAAAATTAAGAAACTTGTATTGTAAAATGAAACTGGAATTAAGAAAAATGGAAATATTAAACTATTAGTGTTCATCAAAACACACTATTTTTAGTAAGGTTTATATTTTTACGTGAAAAAAATTCATAGATGTCGTATTATTTTAGTGGTCCAAAACCAAATAAAGGAGATTATCTATGAACACTTATACTATATCACAACAATCTGAAAATAAACACCTTAATCTTTCTCATTATGAATTTATTGTCAATTCTCTCATTAAATTTAATGCCTCTCATCCTTCTTCTAAACGTTGCATCGGTAAAACCCAATTCTTAAAGGATTTAGCCTCTACTGTTGGCACCTCTCTTTCTAACCTCTATTCTATCATCAATGAAGCCTCTATTACTGTAATGGATTCTAATCTTAATCAGTTCGTTGAGCTTTCTGCCTTAGCTGCTTACAACAAAAGATCTAAGAAACATCTAGTGCCTAACAATTCCAAGCTTAATAAAGCTCATGACTTTATCAAGCTAGTTGAAACTGAAATGAAATCCAACAAACTCTCCTCTGTTGATGAAACTATTCATTATCTTCGACTTCATGAAAAAGACAAAATCAAAAATATGGAAACTATTTGTACTAAAACCTTCTATAACTATATCCATCAAAGAAAAGTTCCCATTAAACCTATAGATTTGCCTAGAATGACTAGAAGAAAAATTGGAAGACTTATATCCTCAAAATGCAAAAAGGCACCTCTATTACAAAAAGATCTGCATACATTGAGTCAAGAGAAGAATTCGGACATTGGGAAGGTGATTTAATCACTGGTCCTAGAGATGGCAAAAATGAAGCTTATTTAACTCTGAATGAAAGAAAAACTAG
>ERZ808028.118-NODE-118-length-83648-cov-14.628101_pt1 | contig 83648 bp, 58 predicted proteins | sample MGYA00380184_ERZ808028 | MGnify/ENA primary metagenome ERZ808028 (study PRJEB31490, sample SAMN06133397) | mouse gut metagenome | isolation source: J8_1 | host: mice | place: China: Chengdu | collected 2015-05 ... | reverse complement strand
ACCGCTGTATACCGAACGGTACGTACAGTGGTGTGGGAGGTCGGCTACTCAACTAATGGGTAGCCTCCTACCCGATTGTGGCATTTTTGAAACAGGCTCCGCTGTCGGGAAAACGCTTGTATTTCCATGTATTTTTGTGTATAGTATACATTAGAGCGTGTTTGAAATCTGACAGAAAGTATTTTTCAGACACGCTCTGGGAATGGAGAGGTGGTTATGGCCAGCAGAAAAGTGGTAAATATCGGCGCACAACAGTTCGACAGATTAATTGAAGAGAACAAATTTTATATTGACAAGACAGGATTTATCAGAGAATGGTGGGAAACTGGCGCGGACGTGACACTGATTACGCGCCCGCGTCGTTTTGGAAAGACGCTCAACATGAGCATGGTCGAGTGTTTTTTCTCAAACCAGTACGCCGGCAGAAGTGATTTGTTTGAGGGGCTTTCTATCTGGACAGCGCCGCAAAATCCAGAGGACAAGGATTACAGGCACATACAGGGGACCTTTCCTGTGATTTTTTTGAGCTTTGCCAAGATAAAGGCAGCCGATTCAAAGGGCATGAAATATGCGATGTCCAGCATTATTTTCGAGGCATACCAGAAGAACCGCTTTCTCTGCGAGGGTGATTTTCTGAGTGAGGCGGAAAAACGGTATTTTAACAGCATAGAGCCGGGAATGGAGACGGAAATTGCCGTGGACGCCATTTATACCTTATCTAATTTTTTGTGCCGATATTATGACAAGCGTGTCATAATTTTGCTCGATGAATACGATACGCCCATGCAGGAGGCGTGGATATCTGGCTATTGGGACGAGGCAGTTCGGTTTTTTGGAAACTTTTTCAATGCTTCCTTCAAGACGAATCCCTATATGCAGCGGGCACTGATTACAGGGATTACAAGGGTATCTAAAGAGAGCATTTTCTCGGATTTTAACAATCCCGAAGTGATTACGACGACTTCTGACAAGTATGCGTCATATTTTGGCTTCACAGAGCAGGAGGTTTTTCAGGCGCTGGAGGAGATGGGGCTGGAGCAGGAAAAAGAGGGTGTGAAACGCTGGTATGACGGGTTTACTTTTGGCAGTGTGACGGGGTTGTATAATCCGTGGTCGATTATAAACTTTATCGGGAAAAATGGACAGTATGATACATACTGGGCAGACAGCAGCTCGAATGGACTTGTTAGCCAGTTGCTTCAAAGTGGCTCTATCAATATAAAACAAACGATGGAGCTTTTGATGCAGAGAAACAGTTTTGAGACTGAGATTGATGAGCAAGTAATCTTTGACCAGCTTGAAACGGACGAAAACGCTGTCTGGAGCCTGCTGCTTGCGACAGGGTACTTGAAAGCAGAACAGCTTAAAAGAAGGGGGAGGCTGCTTAAAAAGGTATATACATTGCGGCTTACAAATATGGAGGTCGAGAGTATGTTCGCCAAAATGATTCGCGGCTGGTTTCGTAGCACCACCGAGGTTTACAATGAATTTATCAAGGCACTGTTAAGCGACAATGTGAAGAAAATGAACACGTTTATGAACAAAGTGGCGCTCAACACCTTTAGCTTCTTTGACAGCGGCACAAGACCGTCACAGGGCGCAGAGCCAGAACGTTTTTACCACGGTTTTGTGCTTGGCATGGTGATTGATTTGGCGGACCGCTACAGGGTGTGTTCGAACCGTGAGAGCGGTTACGGGCGCTATGATGTGCTGTTAAAGCCGCTTGACAAAAGAGAGAAGGCATTTATATTTGAATTTAAAGTGCTTGACCCGGACGAGGACGAATTGACACTCGAGGATACACTTGCAAATGCACACGCCCAGATTGAAGAAAAGCAGTATGCGGCAGAGCTGGCAGCAGAGGGCTTCGCGCCCGCGCAGCTTCGCAAATATGGGTTTGCATTTCAGGGGAAGAAGTGCCTAATTGGCTGATTCGTTTTAGCATAATTTTATATGGAAGGAGAGATGGTCTTATGAGATGGAAAAAACAGGCATTAATACAAAACGGAGACAGAGGCCCTTTTGCCCATGCAGAATAGCGGGCATATAGCACTCTGTATGGGCTGGCAAAAATGAATTGACAACACTATATGTTCTGCTGTTTCTGCACTTTATTTATATAGGAAAGTCTATAAATAAGGAGTGGGAAAGATGAAATATATCAATGCAGCAGAAATACTGCCGGAAAAATTGTTAAGAGAGCTTCAGACATACGCTGACGGAGAGCTGCTCTATATTCCAAAGGCTTCAGCCAAAAAAGAATGGGGCGCTTCCAGCGGTTCCAAGCTTTTTTATCAAGAGCGCAACGAGACACTTCGGAAACTTTTTCAGGAGGGCTGTTCTGTGGATATGCTGGCAAAACAGTATGGTCTGGCGTATAGTACGGTAAAAAATATCATATATCAACAATAGTTTATGGGGAGGCTGTGACGCAGGTGGCAGTCTCTTTTTTCGGAACAAACTGGTGCAAACGCGGACAGGACTTTTGAGATGCCATCATCTATAATAAGCATTACAAGGAGGGAAAACAAGATGTCAATACAGCAGCTACAGCAGGCAATCATTTATATGGAAGAGCATATTTTGGAAGATATTAACTATGTGGATGCCGCAAGGAGTGTCCATATGTCAGGTTATAATTTTCACCGTACCTTCAGCTTCGTTGCCGGAATGACTGCCAATGAGTACATTCGCAGCAGGCGCTTGACACTGGCGGCGCAAGAGCTACAGACAACTGAGTTGTCGGTGATAGATGCTGCATATAAGTATGGCTATGAATCGCCGGAGAGCTTTTCCAAAGCCTTCTCACGCTTTCATGGCTCTACGCCGAAGCAGGCAAAGCAGCCGGGCGCAAAACTTCATCTGTTTAACCCCTTAGTGATCAAATTAATTGTGGAAGGTGGTAGTATTATGGATTACAGAATGGAACACAGAGGACGTCAGCAGTTTATCGCGGTGGTAAGGGCATTTCCCAATGAGATTATCAATGATGATCATGACCACAGTATCCCTGATTTCTGGACAGAGTGCACAGAGAAAAATCTGCTCGGCCAGTTGAAAGCGCTTCGCCCCAATGGCAAGAAGGATTTGTATGGCCTGTGCAGTCCGGCAAGGAGTAGTGAAACGCATTTTCGTTATGGCATTGGCGTTGTGCGCGATGAAGACACAGATGCGGAGGGCTGCGATGCACTGCTGGCAGACGGGTTTACCATGTGGGAAACAGAACCAGCAGACTATGCCGTGTTCAAGTGCTTTGGCGAGGATGGAGACTGTCTGGGAGAGACATGGCGTAAATTTTTCAAAGAATTTGCACCACAGACAGGCTACACGCAGACAGAGGACTCGGACTATGAAATTTATTTTGAGCGCGGTGAAAAAGGGCTGTTCTGTGAATTGTGGGTGCCAGTACGCAAGAATGGGCAGGAATGAAAAGAAAAGGAGGCTGTCTGAAAAATAAGCCGCTAAAGCGGTGCACGGATTGCGCGAGCAGAGAAGATAAACTTTCTCTGCTCGATTGCAATTAATATATCAATAGACAAGTTATCGGTTATTGTGTTTGTTTTAATCTTTCGTTTTCTGCACGAAGCCGCTCGATTTCAGCATTTTTTTCTGCAATCGTACTTTGCGCTTGGGCTAAAGCGGCTTCTTGCTGTTCGAGTTTCTTTTTGTTTTGTTCGAGCTCTTTTTTACTTTCCTCTACGCCCATTTGAAATAATGTTTCAGCAACTTCACACACAGCAAGTCCCTCCTTATATGATTCCTGCGCAGTCAGATACCGCTGGTCGCCAGTGATGGACGCTAACGTATGCAGAGTGTCTTTCGTATGTGTCAATATCTGACTGCTGGTTTTAAGTTCCTTAGATAATTCTTTTTTATTATACCCCTCAGATAAAAATTTTGCAATATACTGAAAATCAGACCGAAACAAATTTGCCTGTCTTTTCGAAAGCTTGCGCAGTTTGATAAGGTTTAGTTTGTAGTCTTGAATATACTTTCTGATACTTATATCCTCGGGGATATCCATCATGGCACAGATGCTGCCGGGTATTTCTTCTTTGCCATAATACAATACCAGTGTGATGACTGGCTTTACTTTTTGTTCTGGCAGAAGATGTGCCACATAAGGATGGATACCGTGCTTCTTGTTGTAGGCTGCAAAGGCCTCGATCTGCCTGTCATATGCAGTGAAGTTGTAGCCCATAACTTTAAAAGGCGTCGTGCGGTCGGGCACGTACTGGTTTTCTAGGCCCCAGATTACATAACGGATGCCGCCGCGCAGATCCTCCATGCAGTTGTCACGGTAAAGTCCTCTTAGTCTGCCGCTTTTCGTGATGGTGCTGTTGACATAAAAAGGTTTTAGATTCTCTGTCTCAAGGACGGTACGCCCCTTGTAAATGATGGTATTGATGATGTCTGCAAAGACATCAGGGTGTGAGGTAAGGCTGTTGGAAGCCAAATCGGTTTGTCCCATCTCATTCCTCCTTGCGATGTTTTATTGTTAAATAATCGTTAACTATATTGAAAGTATAACGCAAGTTGGAGAATATTGCATTGGACGGATTGTCCACATGCGCCGCGGAGATAGAACGTGTACGTTATTTACACTCTGACAAAGCCTTCACACCAGTTTAAGGTGCCGATTTTGTGATGGTCTAATGCCCACTCTGTCCGTTGAAAGGTCCGCTGCATTCTGTGAAGTACGGATTTGGCACGTCTGTGCGACACAAAGCAATCGCTTTCGGTAATGTCTGTCTCATCAAAATATTCGTTGATATTCCAGCCCTGTACAATCCATATCCATTCAGGCGTGATCTGGCTGGGATTGTCGGCAATGACTTTTTCCACAATGCGGTATGTACAGTCATACTCGCAAAACCCCTCTATATTTTTCAGATAATACCGCGCTGTTTCCTCCGCCTGTTTTTGGGTCAGAAAGAAGCCAATACAAAAATCCTGTGAATATTCATCATACGATAATTCCTGATCAGTCAGGAGCAACAGATATACTATATTCGAAAACATTTTCTTCCCTCCTCGTTTCATTGTACTTGTTTTGCAGCAGGATTACAACATTCATTATAATTATTTTCAATACTTGTGCGGTTGTTTTTCTTTTTCTATAATACATTTAGGAACTTGCAAAAACTCTGTATGAAAGGAGAACACAATGAGACATATCACAACAAGGCCATTTCATATCATGGCTGACTGCGGCAAAGTCTATCAGTTTCTGGCTGGCATCTATGAGCGGAACTGGAAACAGCATACAGTTTTTCTTTTTGGCGGGCAGGAGGCACTGATGCGCTGTCCGAATTATACAGACGCACCAAAGCGCTCGGCGCAACACATATGACAGGCGGCGCCAATCCATTTTATCAAAAAATCGGGTATCAGCCTGCGGTGCAGTGGACTTATTGGGGAGAAGAGGAATGAAAATGGAAGATATATTGTGCGGGCAAAATTTTCGAGGAGTCGTTTATATAACCCAGAAAGGCAGGACCGTTTGTGAAAACGTGTCAGGTTATGCCGACCTCAAAAACAGCATACCAAACACGCTGGACACCCGTTTTGCGAGCGCGTCTGCTGGAAAGGTGTTTGTCGCGGCAGGGATTTTGCAGTTGATTGCGCAGGGAAAAATCGGGTTTGAGGATACGATTGGAAAACATCTTGCGCTGGACTGGCACGAAATTGACAGAGATGTCACAATTCGGCAGCTCTTGACACACACCTCCGGCGTGCCGGACTATTTTGATGAGCGCACGATGGACAATTATGAGGACTTGTGGAGGGAGTTTCCAAACTATAAAATCAGGCAGAACAGGGATTTACTCCCCTTGTTTCTCGAAAAACCAATGATGTATCCGCGCGGCGAAAAGTTTCAGTACAACAATTCCGGCTATGTGCTGCTTGCCATGATTCTTGAGGAGGTGACGGGCATGGCGTTTGACGCGTACCTGAAAACGGCGGTCTTTGATGTGTGCGGCATGACTTCAACGGGTTATTTTGAGCTGGACAGACTGCCGTCACGGTGTGCCCAGAATTATATATACTGCGCAGATACCAAGGACTACCGCACCAATATTTTTTCTGTCGATGCAAAGGGTACTGGCGCTGGCGGCGCTTTTATCACCGTGAAGGACATTGTGCGGTTCTGGACAAACCTGCTGAGTGGAAATCTGTTCGACAAGGCACTCGTCACAGAGATGCTTCGCAGGCAGAGCGGTGACGGCGCAGATGCGGAGGAGGGGTATTACGGGTACGGGCTGTGGATTATTGCAAATCCAAATGGCCGTGATTTTGCCTATTTTCAGGGCTGTGACCCCGGCGTCAGCTTTATTTCAGAATATAATATTGAAAAAGACATGATATCGGTTCTGGTTAGTAATTATGGCGATAATGTCTGGCAAGAAATGCGCAAAATTCGGGAAATATTTTATTGATATCAAAAAGCGGTTACAACGTATTAGGTTGTAGCCGTTTTTTTGATGTACACGGACGCGGAAAGGAAAGTGTCAGCAAAAGCTGCTTTTGTGTAAACCTTTTTTGGCAATATTGGATAAAAAAGTTATAAAAAGATTAGCAATTAGAGCAATAGAAAAATTTTTGCACAAAATGTAAAATAGAATTATGGTTTTGCGCAATCGTTTGCGCAATTGTAACTACAAGGAGTTGCAGCGGTTGATAAAACAAAAGGAGGTAACCTATGCATAGGAAAGTAAGGCAGTATTTGAAAAAAAGTCTGTGCGGAATCTTGAGTGCAGCTATGCTTCTGACCAGTCTGTCCGTGCCGGACAATACGGTTCGGGCGGCGGAGGTGTTGGCGGTCGAGGAAACGGAGATGTCGGAAGAGAGTGCTGGTGCAGATGAGATTGTGGAATCTGGTGAGAGTAAGGTATCGGAGGAGGCTGTGGAGCCAGATGTGATGAATCCATCAGAGGAGACGGAAGGGTACGATGAGAAAAATGAACCAGTGGAACCAACGGAAACAGACAGAACGAATGAAAGTATGATGATTGAGGAGAGAACAGAGAGTTCAGACGCTGATTATTATAAGGAACTAGTAAAGGAAGAGTTGGAATCGGATGAAGAAACGGAATACAATGATGAAAAAGTATTGAATGAAGAAACCAATATTGGGCAAAATGTTACACTATATGTGTGGAATGATAATGCAGATACAATACCAGCAATTATGGCAGAAAAAGAACTTACATACATTAAGGAAGGAGAAAGCAGTGAAACTGTTCTAAGTTCAAGTAAAACTGATTCTGGAACAACTAGTGATGGTACGTGGTATAATTACTTTTATGATATGACACCCGTCAATGAAAAAATAAATTGGTATGAGTTGACATTCTTAATGCCAGATACATATAAATTATACCAAAAGACAACAGACACATATGCATGGGAAAAGGATTTTGTTAAAGGCAATATTAGCGAAGATTGGCAAGTTGATTTTACACCTATGCTTGATGGGTATACATATTACAAGAATGGTGTTTTTTATGATTCTTTTGATTGTACAGTAAATACAAAAACGCTAAAAGAGTTAAAGGATTTACTTGCTTCATCTGCGGTAAATGATGCAATTAGTAAGGGAAGTGACCACTACGCAACAATTTCGTGGAATGCGTTTGATGCTGCTAAAACAAAGGCAGATGATGCAGTTAAAAATTGTGGTAGTACTGAAGATACATTTACAAGCACAGACATAAATGATGCTTATGATGCATTAGATAAGGCAATAAACGAACTGGTGGCGGTGGAAGCAAAAATAACATTTTATTGTTATATTGACAACACAAATGGCAAGGAGGTAGGTGTTGTTAATTATGGAAATGTTTCAACTTTAACAGAAAAAACTGAGGGCTGGTATTGGGGAAAACCGGCTTATTTGATGTCGCTCGTTGCAGACTATATAGGGTGGTATAGTATAGATCTGGAACTTCCTGTTGAGACAAATGGAACAGGATTTGCAATTGTTATAAAGAATGGCAACGAGGACTATACAGATGTGTATCAATGCGTCCCATCTTGGAGTGGAGATGAACATCAAAAACCGGAACATTATGCAAAGTTAATATCCGGTGAAGCACAGTTTTATGCAGTCAAAGAGGGTACTTTATATCAAGGCACAGACGATATTATATCATCTATTGACCAGATTGACAGAAATGTGACCTTGCATGTATACAGTGAAAGTGGAACACCTGCCATCGCGACCAGCAGCCCGCTTTCCTGTGTAGCTGACGGCGACGGAGTGAAAAAAATAGAACTGCTTTCAGTAAGCAAAGAAGATTCAGCAAATAGTAAGTATTACTATGACATGAAAAAAGATGCAGATGACAGCAATTGGTACTCGCTTACATTTATAGCCCCAATTGCAGATGACAGCAGTAAAGTAATCTGCGAATTATATATAAAAGGTGAGGACGGAACCTATACAAAAAATGTATCGTTTACGGACGGAACAATAAGTGACGAAAGCACAGTAGATTTTACCCCTGTTTTGGGAGGCACCAATACTTATTATAATGACGGGGAGTTTTTCTCAGATCCGGCACTGGCCACAGGTGTTTCTATGCAGGATTTGGAGAATGAATACAAGAAGTATCAGGATTACAATGCAGCCAAATACACAGAAGAGAGCTGGAAAGTACTTTCTGAAGCACTTGATACCGCAAAAGAAGTAATTGACCGTAAAGAAGAGGCGGCTTTGGAAGATATCAAGAATGCCTACAATGCATTGAAAGAGGCAGCAGAAAAACTGGAATTGGCGAGCATTCAGTTTTACTATTATGTTGGTGATACAGATAACAAAGAAGTAGGTGTGTATCGCTGGAATATGGAATTTAATGCAGATGTAGCTACATGGCATCCTTGGGGGACAGAGAAAGAAACTGCATATAAAATGACCAAAAGTGAATATCCGGGTTGGTACAGTATTCAGCTCAAAGCAACCGAAACGCCGTCTGAAGATGCTAATTTTCAGATATTTGTAGAAAGTGATCTGAATACCCCCGTTTTTCTATGCGGAAGTGAAGGCAATAAAGATAATGGTGGGAATGTAGACATATACAACAAGCTTTATTCAGGTGAACAAACAACCTACGCAGTAAGAGAATTTGGCGAAGGAGACACAAAGACAGCAAAATTATACGAAGGTCTTGACACAGCACAAACCGCCATGCGCTGCATCACCCTGTACGCATACAGCGAGACTGGCACGCCGGCGGTCGGGGCGTCCGTGGAACTTTCAGCGCTTAATGAAAGCACCGGAGAACTGTCAAAACTGGCTGCATCTAAGACCGAAGGCAGCATTCATTATTACAATATGACCCCGGAAGCGGCAAGCACCGAGGCATCTAAAGAAGAAAGCGCCAACTGGTACAAGCTGACATTTTCTATGCCAGTTTTGGAAGAAAACACAGATGCCGGCCTATACACACTGGCAGAAGAAACCTATACTTTAGACAAAAAATTTGCAGAGAAGGACGCTGAGGGTGCTGTCAACATCACACCTGTTTTTAGCGGAAATGTGTACTACAGAGAAGGACAGCTCTACAAATCAAAAGAAGAGGCAGCGGGCATCACGTTAAGGCAGTTAAAGGAATATCTGGAATCAGAAGAAGTCACAGCCGTTGTCAAAAACGGCGAGAGTATGTATACCGCTGAGTCGTGGGAAAAATTTCAAAGTGCCAAGACAAAGGCAGAGGAGCTGGCTGCCAAAATCGAAGCAAACGGAGAAGGATACAAGGATGCCGAGACTACAGCAGCGTACAGCGCACTCAAAGAAGCTGTGGAAAACATGGTTTCTACTGGAAAAGTACTCAACCTCTACTACTATTCAGAAGCCTTAAATGACTACGCAGACACCGACACCGAGAAGTACGGTCTGTATTTATCCGTGTGGAGCAATCAAAAAGTAAGTTCGACAAAAGAGGAAGTCCAGCTCTCCCAAGGAGAATGGGCGTACAGTGCGTATGCATTTGAAAAGGTTACTGATGAAGCCATCAATTACGGATATGACAACTGGTATTCTGTTCCAGTAAAGCTAATTGCGGCAAATGATGGCGCCGACAAAGACGGATTTTTAATCCAGACAGGAAAAGCGGTCACTGCGGACGGTGCGACGACCCACACAGCACTCGAGGCAGATGCTGGGCTGATCAAAATAAGTTTTTGGGAAAATAAAGCCATCTATGACAGCATGTCAGCGTTGGAGAATGGCGGGACGATTGCGGTCAAAGGGACGAATACATACGCTTCCATCTATGAGGCGGAGAATGTGACAATCGACAAATTGCTGGCGCTTTATGAGAAAGCGGCGGCACTTGATGAAAAAGATTACTTGAAGGGCGAACAGTGGGACCAGTTCCAGACAGCCCTTGCAGCGGCAAAGGCAGTAATTGACAAAGAAAAGCCGTCCGCTGCTGAAATAGATACCGCATACAACACTTTGAACGAGGCGATGGACGCGCTTGTCTACTCGAGAACCGCAGAGATTAATGTAAAGAAGGTTGCACTCGCGGAGGACTTCATCACAGGCGCAGACCTTTCCTCTTACATCGCACTCAAAGACAGCGGCGTTGTGTTCCGCGATGAGAACGGTAAGCCTTTGAGCGATTCAGAATTTTTCAGCTATCTGCGCGACGGCGGCATGAACTGGGTGCGTATCCGTATCTGGAATGACCCCTATAACAGCAGCGGCAATGGATACGGCGGCGGCAACAATGACCTTGAGAAAGCAATCCGGCTTGGACAGATGGTGACAAACGCAGGAATGCGGGTTTTGATTGACTTCCACTACTCTGATTTCTGGGCGGACCCGAAAAAGCAGAAAGCGCCTAAAGCGTGGGCTGGCTACAGCATTGAGAAAAAAGAAACGGCAGTTTATCAGTTTACGCTGGACAGCCTGAATGCTTTGAGAAGTGCCGGTGTAGATGTCGGCATGGTACAGGTTGGCAATGAGACAAACAACGGCATTGCCGGCGAGACTGCATGGGACAACATGGCAAAACTTTTTAAAGCAGGCAGCAGGGCAGTGCGGGAATTTGACAAAAACTGTCTGGTCGCAGTGCATTTTACAGACCCGCAGAAGGGATATGCTGACATTGCAAAGCGCCTGAATGATTCAGAGATTGATTATGATGTGTTTGGAAGCTCTTACTATCCATTTGGACACGGTGACGCCGCCAATCTGAAAAGCGTTCTGGAATATATCGTGGAGACCTATGGAAAGAAGGTCATGGCAGCAGAGACTTCATGGCCCACGACACTGACAGATGGTGACGGCTACGGCTTTGCCACACCGCCCTCCATTCCAGAGATGTATAAAGATCAGGATTACGGCGTGTCTGTTCAGGGTCAGGCAGATGAGATGCAGGAATTAATCAGCAAGGTAAACGAGATCAATGACACCCACCCGGGTAAGTCGATCGGTGTATTTTACTGGGAGCCGGCATGGATTTCACCGTATTATATCAAGGACGGTGACGGCAATGACAACGACAGCTTATACAAACAGAATTTTGATTTATGGGAAAAATACGGTTCTGGCTGGGCGTCCAGCTATGCGGCAGAGTACGACCCAGATGATGCCGGCGTGTGGTTTGGCGGCAGCGCGATGGATAACTCCTCATGGTTTGATTTTGATGGAACGGCGCTTCCGACAGCCCAAATATACAGTCTGGTCAGAACCGGCGCCTCGACCGAGAGAAGGATTTCAAGCGTGGACAGCAATCCCGTCCTCAAGCTTGGTGTTGGAGAAAAAATTGACTGGAGTACAGTCAAAGTAACGGCGAAGTATAATGACGGAACATCAGAGCAGAAAACTGTGACATGGGACGAGGACGAACAGAGGCTGGTCAATATCTATAAGGCGGGAGCATATATCGTTCATGGTATTGTCTCCACAGAGGACAAGGAATACAAAATTAAACTGACAGTTCAGGTGACACGGTCTGCGGTGAACAATATTTTGCTCAATCCAGATTTTGAGAGCGGCGTGGAAACCCCGTGGGTGATTGACACCAGACAGGGTCACGGTTCAGCGGAGACAGACCCCGTGGCGGGCGTGACAGGAGAGGACCCGCACAGCGGCGCCAAAGGACTGCACTTCTGGTCTGCAATTGGACTGGATATGACCGTATCGCAGACAATACAGCCGGAAGCAGGCATCTATACATTTGGCGGCTACATTCAGGGCGGCGGCGCAGACAGGGAAGATGTCCAGTATGCATATGTGACAATAAGAGATAAAGACGGCAAGGTGAAATCCAATCTGAGGGCGTCCTTTACCCTCGACGGCTGGAAGAACTGGAGCAATCCAGAAATCACAGGAATCTCCGTAGAGGAAGGAGATTCAATGGAGGTTGGCTTGCTGATGAAGTCAACACAGGACGGCGCTTGGGGAACCATAGACGATTTTTACCTGTATGGCGAGCACACCATTTCTGTTGAGAACTCAATTCAGCATGGCACGGTGACAGCCAATGTGGTGAAAGCCAACAGCGGTGAGAGAATCTATATCACCGTGACACCCGAGAGCGGATACTACCCCGAAACATTGACACTGACCGGTGCAAGTGTCAAGGCAGATACGCTGGCAAGCAGCAATGGCACCGTGGTATTTAATCCGGCAGCAGAAGGAAGCACCAGCAGTCAGGCAGTACTGACATACACCAAAAACGCAGAAGAAAAGACAGAAATCTTTATGATGCCAAACGGTAATGTGACCGTGAGTGCTGTATTTAAGAGCATTTTTGATGGAAATAACAAGATTTCACTAAATGCAAAAGATGCAGAAGGAAGATATCTGGTTCAGGTAAACGGCGCAGACGGCGAAAGCCCGATTGAACACCAGTTCCATACTGGCAAGGCAGTCCAGCCAGCGCTCGTCCTGTCCTACATGGGATATGAACTGACCACGGCAGATTACAGTGTGACATACGATAACAATAAAGCGCTCACCACAGATGCCGCCAAAGCAAAACTGACACTGACAGCAAAAGGCAGCAAGTTCGAGGGCACAAGGGAAATCCTCTTTGATATCGTGGCGGATACGAGAAAAACCTTTGACAAGAAAACGATACGGGTGGTGTATGTGACACCCGATAAATTTCCCACAAATGAAAAGGTGGTAAAACCTTCCGACGCAGTATATTATCTTGGCAAACAAAAGGCAGTAGAGCCAAAAATCAAGTTATATGCCGCCGAGGATACAGCGCTTGCGACACCAATTGACGATAGCCTCTACGAAGTACATTACCAGAATAACAAGAAAACTGGCAAGGCAGCACTGGTAGTACTTCCGTCTGACAAGGCATTGAAGGACCCGAATGGATATAAAGAAGGCTCTGTCACAACGGCCTTCACCATCGCAAAATGCCCGCTGAACCAAGAGAATGTGGAAGTTACTGTCTCCAAAAAGCCAAGCTATTATACAGGAAAGAAGATAGAGCATTCCATCACAGTCAAATACACTTATCATGAGTGGATTGGCGGGGAAGCCAAGAAAAAGACAGTTACCTTGGCAAAAGGCACAGATTATGCAGTTGCATATACCAACAACGTAAATGCAAGTGTATATTACGATGGTAGTGCATATAGTCCTGTGAAGCCAAACAAAGTGCCGGCCATCAAGATTACAGGAAAAGGAAACTTTACAGGAGCCAGAACGACAGAAAAAGTTACATCTGACGGAAAACCAAGCGGCGAAAAACTTACATTCGATATTCGCCCGAAACAGATTGGTGACACTGTCGTGACCGTGGGAGATTTGGCGGAGAAGCCAAGCGCACAGACGCCGAAAATCACAGTGAAAGACGGAACAAAAGTTCTTCCTGCAAGCCAGTACAGAATTAAGAATATCGTTAAGACCCATGATCAGGACAGAAAGCCGCTTCCTGTACCCGAGCAGATTTATGCGCTTGAAGGAAGTGTCGAAACTGGAACGCCGAAAGTCCAGTCCGCAGGCACCTATGAGATTACGATTGAGGGCAGGGCGAAAACCAATTATGAAGGCGTCAAGGATAAAACCAACAAAAATTCAACGGATAAACTGGTATGCAGAGTCGTGGACAAAGACCATTTGATTGATTATGCAACAGTAAAAGTAAATGGCAAATTCTACTATACAGGGGAACAGATTACACTGACAGCAGGAGCAGAAACATCAAACCTTGTCGTGAAAGCAGGAAAAAATAAAGTGCTGCTGGCAGCGCGTGAAAAGCCGCAGAATGGGGCAGCCGAAGAGGACGGTTACTATGTGACGTACACCAACAATGTCAATGCCGGAAAAGCGACCGTCACCATTACCGGTACAGGCAGCTATATTGGAACAAAGACTGTCACATTTCAAATTAACAAGAGAACGCTTGTGAACACACTGTCAAAACAGCAGGACAAACTTCAAAAAGGTGTGCTTCAGACACCCAAGCTGTCTGAAAAAGGCGCAGCCGAGAAGCTTGATGCAGTCTGGATTCCGGCAAATGAGAATGAAAAGGGCGTCATCGTAAATTCAGACAATGGCAAAGCCGGCGAAACAGGCTATCTGGAGGTTCCATACACAGGCTATACCATCAACCCGGATTTCAGGTTCAGCGCTGAAAATTATAACCTGAATGGCGATGCACTGCTGCCTAAGGAGTTGTCCTCCGGCGATTACACAGTTTCATGCAAAGTAGGGGCATGGAAGGACGACAAGGCGCCAGTCACAGTCACTGTCAAAGGAAAAGGCAACTACAGCGGCAGCGTGAAGTTTGAAAATCTCTTTACACTGACAGCAAGGAGCCTCAAAGATTTCAATATTGATATTGCACCTGCTACGTACAATGGCAGTGCATTGAAGCCGTCCATAGTCTTTTACGACAAGAACACCGGAAAGCTTGTGGATTTGAAATTAAACACAGCATACTCCGTAAGCTATAAGAATAATAAGGACACAGCAGTCGTAAACACCAATCCAGATAAACAGCCAGAGGTAATCCTCAAGGTGAAAGGCAGAGGATGGAAAACGGACAGGAACGACCCCGCGACAACGACATGGAGTAAAAAGTTTGTCATTGGACAGGCGGAGATCACCAGCGCAGATGTCGGCGACGTGGTATTCCAGTCATTTCTTGGCAAGGCAATCAAGCCCAAAGTTACGGTCAAGGTCAATGGAAAAGCCTTGAAAGAAGGCAAGGATTATCTGCTGACATACAGCAACAATGTCAAACGCGGCAGCAAAGCAACCCTGCAAATAACAGGAAAAGGAAATTATTATACCAGCGAACCAATACGCAAAGTCTTTGTAATTAAATAAACGTCACGTTGACAATTTGGAAGTGCCACACGAATTTTTACGTGTGGCACTTCCTTTTTGTGCACGCGAACGTAAGTTTTTATCCAAAGGAAATATTGGATTTACAAATTTTATGTGCACTGTTACAATGGTTTTAAGAGACTTGGCTTGGAGGTAAAAAAGAATGCGGTATTTTAATACGGAGGGTTTATGCAGACCTGAAGAACACTATATGGTACAGCTTGACGACAGAATGGAACAGATTCAAAAATTATTTGTTGACCGGAAGAAATATTTTGTCATCAACAGGGGACGGCAATATGGAAAGACGACGACGCTGAGGGCATTAGAGGAGTACTTAAAAGACGATTATATCGTATTATCACTCGACTTTCAGGAGGTCGGAACTGAAAGTTTTGCAGACAGTGTCATATTTTCTCAGACATTGGCGAGAAAGCTTGGCGCAGCATTTCACTATATTGAAGCCGAGGACCGAGAGCAGCTTCAAAACATGCTGTACAATTTTAGAAAAGAGCACCCGCGTGGCGGGCTGGACGAATTGTTTGACTGTATCAGCAGCATATGCGGGTGCAGTTCCCGCCCGCTGGTCTTGATGATAGATGAAGTTGACAGTGCGTCGAACAATCAGGTTTTTATCGACTTTCTGGCACAGCTTCGGGCGTATTACCTCAAGCGCGACAAGACGCCAACGTTTCATTCTGTCATCTTGGCGGGAGTCTATAACATCAAGAATCTGAAATTAAAACTGCGCCCCGAATCAGAACATCAATATAACAGCCCATGGAACATTGCCGCTGCTTTCAGGCTGCCGATGAGTTTTTCCGAAACACAGATTGCCGGTATGCTGCAAGCGTATGAATCCGATTATCATACGGGAATGGATCTACAGGCTGTGGCGGTGGAGATTTATGCATACACGTCTGGTTATCCAGTGCTCGTATCAGCGGTCTGCAAATATATTGATGAAGAGCTCTCGTATGACGAGGAGTTTGACAGCCAGCAGCCATACTGGTCCAAGCGGGGTGTTACGCAGGCTGTCAGAAAGATATTGTTTGAGAATATTCCACTGTTTGAGAGCATGGTACGCCATCTTGATGACTATCTGGAAATGAAGAAAATGTTTCAGGCAATCTTGTTTCAGGGAAGCGAATTTTCATATAATCCAGACGTAAAGGAGATTAGTCTGGCATGTATGTTTGGCTATGCCGTTGATGAAAAGGGAAAGGTACACATCGCAAACCGCATCTTTGAGACACGCCTTTACAATTATTTTTATGCAGAGGAGGAGCTTTCCAACGCAATCGTTCAGGAGGCAAAGCGGGATAAGAGTTATTTTATTCACGACGGCAGGCTTGACATGGACACTGTCATGCGAAGATTTGTGACAACGTTTGAGGATATTTATGGACAGAACAGCGAAAAGTTTATAGAGGACAACGGGCGCAAACTTTTCCTGCTATACCTCAAACCCATTATTAATGGAACCGGAAACTATTATATCGAGGCGCGCACAAGAAATGAAAAGCGGACAGATGTCATTGTCGATTATCTGGGAGAACAATTTATCATTGAGCTGAAAATCTGGCATGGAAATGAGTACAATGAGAGAGGGGAAAAACAGTTAGCAGCGTACCTTGACGATTACCATCAGGAGAAAGGATATCTGCTCAGCTTTAATTTTAACCAGAAAAAAGAGACTGGTGTAAAAGAGATTACGATTGACGGCAAGCGCATTGTGGAGGCGGTTGTATAGCGCATAGCAGCATTAGAATAAAAATTTTACGGAGGAGACACCCAATGAAAATCATGGAACGAACAGTACAAGTAAAGGACCTGCTGACAAAATCCAACCTGCCCGCAAGCGATTATGTGATAAATCCCTACGTCGGCTGCCCGCATGGCTGCAAGTACTGCTATGCCTGTTTTATGAAGCGCTTCACAAACCACAGTGAGGAGTGGGGACAATTTATTGACATCAAGCAGTGCAGCCGGGCAATCAGCAAAAAGAGACTACAGGGAAAAACCGTTTTTCTCTCATCGGTGACGGACTGTTACAACCCGTTTGAGGAAAAATATGAATGCACGCGGAAAATATTAGAGCAGTTGACTGCAATTGACTGTGAACTGAGCATCGCTACAAAGTCGAAGCTGATACGAAGAGATGTGGATTTGCTCAAAAAGTGCAAAAAGCTCAAAGTGTCGATGTCTGTCAATACGCTGGACGAGCAGTTTCGAAAAGATATGGACAATGCCAGCACAATCTCAGAACGGCTCAAGGCATTAGAAGAATTGCATGAAAATGGAATCTATACGATATTGTTTATGTCGCCAATCTTTCCAGAAATCACGGACTTTCGCGCAATCATAGAGGCGAGCAAGGACTATGTGGAGGAGTACTGGTTTGAAAACCTGAATTTGAGGGGAAGCTATAAGCCGCGCATACTTGAGTATGTCAAAACGCACTATCCCCAGTACACACAACTGTATCATGAGATATATACAGAGGGAAATATGGCGTACTGGCAGAGTTTGTCGCTTGCGATCGAAGCGTATTGTTCGAAGCATTCTGTAAAGTATATCAACTATTTTTATCATGAGAAGCTGGTGGCAGAGAAGCAGAACAAAAAGCGGCATCAATTATAACAGAGTGAAAGAAACGTAAATGGAGGACAAGAATGCGTGCAGCCATGAAAAAATGCATCGTATGGGGTTTGCATAGAATAGATCTTGTGGAATTATATAAAATAAGGGCTGCCGGCAAATTCCGGCAGCCCTGTATTATGTGCACAGTCAATTATCGTGGTACTTTTCTGACCTCGTCTGGGTTCAGTGTGTAGAAAACGGGTGCACTTTTGTTGGTGTAGTACCAAACCACATTTCCATTCACGACGAGTGGTTTGCAGTCTGACAAAGGCCCATCAAAGCTGTATATGCCAGAGATAGGTTCGCCGTTTCCATTGAGCAGGATACTCTTTTGAACAACTGATTTTACGGGCTTGTTTTCCTCTATCGTTGTAACCGTTTCTGTCCAGAGCAGCATGAACTCGTTACCATTTAATTTTACCAGATGCGGTGTGGTGACTACAGCCTCTGCCACCTTTTGCGGATTGCCCTTCACATCTGTATATTCGATGTATTTATGGTTTGTAATCCAATGTTCCGTTGTTCCGGCTGCTGAGAAATTATCTTTTAGTGTACTGGTCACAAAGATGTTTCGTATTGTTCCTGTAGAATACGGATTTGCCTTCTGATCCACAGAGTTTCCAGCCACCAGATAAGCGGTATCAGATGCCTCAAAAGCACCTACAGATACACCTGTGTGTGCACCAGAGCCGCCCATTGGCAGTACATGAACAGCCCGGTTACCGCCAAACGCATTCGCATCAGGAGCTTTTTTATTGTATTTTACTAGGACAACAGAACGTGGGTAAGCATCTCCCTGATCGACGGTCAGCAGCGTGTTGTCATCATCAACTAAGACATATTGATTAAAGGAGTGGCTTACATATCCGGTATAGCTAAGATTAGACACACCCGTAATTTGCTGCTGGACTTCCATGGTGGAAATTTGTACCGTTAAGGAAATATTCGCCTGATGCGTGTTGTACATTTGATGACATGTGCGAATATACAAGATGTCATCACACTGTGTCATGCGAAGGCTTCCGTTCTTGAATGGGTCTAAAGTATTTGCACCGAATAGACGGGTTGCATCAACGCGCTTCCAGTCCTTATCATACTTTACGATACGCAATACTTCCTGAGAGTCATTACTGTAAGGATTTCTTTCTCCAAATGCAAGGAAATAAAAATCTTTCCCCGCATAGAAGCCGCCGAACTTCGACAACTCCATCTTAATAATTTTCTGCGATTTGAACTGGTAATCGGATGTATAGGATTCCACGCAGACATTATTATTGCCGATGCACTCTACGCGCACAAAGGTATTATCATCATTCTGGTACAAGTATGAGTTTATGTGTGAGCCTTCAAAATCACTATAGTTGTGGCCATTGATATTTGTGGATACCGCAGGGGAGGAGCCATTCACATTTTCATCTTCTTCCGGGACTTCTGTATTTAAAGTTTTTGTCACTTCGCCTTTAAAGTCCCCCAAGCCCTGTATGGTAACTGGAACCTGTTTGTTGTTCAGCGTGCCATAATCTGTAATTACGTAGTCTGCGTATTCTTTCAATTCCTTTTTGTTATAAGTCAGGACAATTCTGCTTGGTTCTTTTTCAGTTGCTTTTGTTACCTTGATGGTGGTTTTTTGGATTTCCTGCGGTTCAATGTTAAATTTTATTGTTGTATTTCCATTACAGTTATTGCCGATTCCTGTGATTCTAATGGATGCTTTTCCTGAATGGATATTATTTGAATAAGCCACAGTATAATCTTTGTTTAAAGCCAGTTTTTTGCCACGCATCGTTTTGAGTGTTACAGCAGGTGTTTGAGCGTTTCCACTATAAATTTTGGGAGAGATTTCCGCGATCGTCACATGCTGGGGGGAATTTTCTTGGGCTATATATTTATTGACATCTACTTTGCCAATGTTAAAAGTACGTATAATTTTCCCCTTATACTGGCCCTTTCCCGTAATGGTCATCACGGCTGTGCCAGCATTTGTATTATTCTGGTACTGCACTTTGTAGTCCTTATTATTTCTTAGTTCAGTTTCTCCTTTTGTAAGTTTAACATTCCGTGTAATAGCTTTTCCGGTATATAAAGTATCTCCGGTCATTTCCAGCTTTGCGGTATTAATATAGTATTGACTTTCGACATCATAAACCGTGAGCTTTACAGTGACAGAATCTGTATAGTCTGTGGTGGTTGGCTTTGGGGTTATCGTAACTTTCGCTTTCTTGGGGTCCTGTGCATCAATATATTCCGCATTAAACCATCCATTATTTAACAGAGTGGCGCCATCATATATAGTAATTGGCACTCCTTTGTCGTTTGGCAGTTTGCTTCCGGTATAAATCTTTAACTTCTTGGCACTTTTAGGGGTGATTGTGAAGGTTGTGCTTACACTTCCGGTGTATTCCCCTTTACCTGTAATTGTTACCGAAGCTTTTTTATCATTGGTGCTGGCATGAATATTATTGTCATACTTGAGCGTATAGTCCCTGTCTTTTTTTAGTGTAACTCGTTTTTTTCCATTATTTACTGAAAGACTTACATTTGGTTCATAGGCTTTACCGCTGTAAACGCTTGATTTGATATTGCCGATCTTAACCTGTGTGGAATCAGCATTTAAATCTATGGGCGGCTCTATGATAAACTCCTTTTTTACTTCTCCTGCATATTCCCCTTTACCTGTAATTGTTACCGAAGCTTTTTTATCATTGGTGCTGGCGCTCGTGTTATTGGCGTAGGTGAGCGTATAGTCCTTATCTTTCTTTAGCGTAACCCGTTTCTTGCCATTGAATATGGAAACAGTGACACTGGGGGTATAGGGAGTGCCGTTATACCGTCTGGATTTGATATCTTTAACTTGAGTCTGTGTTGAGGTCTCATTTAAATAGAAGGGCGGATCTATGATAAAGTTTTTTGTTACCCGTCCTTTATATTTTCCAGTGCCTGTAATGATTGCAGAAGCTGTACCAAAATTGATATTATTTTTGTATGTCAGGGTATAATCTCTGCCTTTTTTTAATGTAACCCGTTTCTTGCCATTGAATATGGAAATATTGACGCTGGGTTCATAGGGTGTGCCGTTATACCGTCTGGATTTGATGTCTTTGACGATTGCCTCTGCTGCTTTAGAACCGATATCAATCAGCGTATCTTCTGCTCTTGCTTCTGGTGAAGCAGCCATACTGGTTTTCGCTTCCTCGGCCTGCACCCACTTCGCATACAGTACGATATCCTCTGTGACCAGATCGCTCTCAAAGTTCCATGCATTGATACAGTCTGCCTCACGGTACCATTCTGCGAAGGTGTATCCTTCGGCGGCTGGCACGTCCGGCGCTGCGAGGAGTTCTCCACTAGCTACGGTTACGGCTTCAAGCGGGGTGCCGACACCCTGCATATCAAAGCGGACAACAAATGTATCCGTTGATTCTGCCGTGGCTTGCGCTGTCCACTTGGCATATAAGGTCAGGTCTGCGGACACGGTATCTGCTGCAAAGTCCCATGCATTTGTGCATGCAGGCTCTTTGTACCAGCCCTCGAACACAACGCCCTCGGCGGTCGGTGCGTCGGGTGCTGTGAGGAGTGTCCCGTGCGCTGCGCTGATGGAAGAAACTGGTGTTCCTTGCCCCTGTATGTCAAAGTTTATGGTGTAGGACTGTGCCGTCCACTTTGCATAGAGTGTGATATCCTCTGTCACAGTATTATTTTCAAAATCCCACTTGTTTTCGCAGGCTGCTTCTTGATACCAGTCCTCGAAAACAAAGCCTTCTTTTACAGGTGTTTCTGGCTGTTCAACTTTCTCGTTTTCTAAAACAGATGCCGCAAGCAGCACGGTCTCGTCATCAGAAACGAACGTTACAGTATACCGCAGGGGCAGTGCCTCCTCAACCATGTAGGTAAAAGCAGCAGTGTCACTGTCTGCAAAGCCCTCTTTGATGGCAACTGCCGTCACGGTAGTATCTGCCTCGAGTACGATTGGCTCTGTGTACAAGGTGCTTTCAGCGGTGGGCGCCGTGCCGTCAAGTGTATAGTAGATGGCAGCATTTTCCTCACTTGTGAGCACCAGCTTGGATTCTTTTGCAACGGTCTCGCCGGTTGCGATACTTGCCTTGGGGGCGGTCAGCTTCTCCTGTTCCGTGGTGATGGAAAAGAAGTTGACAGTGTAGTCAATGTATGGTTTATCGTTTCTTGTAATTTCTACATGGAAGGAATCGCCGTCCGCATAGCCGGAAATGTCAGGACGGAATAGGATAGTGCTTTCCTGTGCATTGCGGTCATTGCGCACATAGAATGCGCCGTCTGCCTTGTCTGCGGAGAAGGTCCACACTTTTTTGTCAGCGGCTCTGGTGAGCGTCACACAGATTTTTGACGTGCCAGTATACGCGCCTGCTGACACGGACCATGGGGCGCTGCTGTCAAAATACTCGACGGGCATAGTCTGTGCCGGCCATGCTATGCGGGTGTTTTCCGTATCTGTATTCGTATTTTTTTCTGTGTTTTCCGCTGTATACATCGCGCTGTATACACCTTTTTCGCCCTTTACAACACCAAACCCAAGCTGTGCTAAAGACGGGTTGAGAAGGCAAAGGCGGCTGGTGAGGTCAGACAGGCTTTCGCTGCCGTTTCCTGACATCCATGTGTCGAGGAGGGCGGCGTTGAGCGTCTGAGCGTCTGTGTCAGTTATATTAGAGTGCGCAGCGCCCTCAAGCGCCTGCTGGAAAAGCTCGTCGGACATGCCGTATGGCTTAGCGGGATCGTCACCCAGTCCGCCATGAATATAGCTTAACAGTGCAGCCGACTGGCTTAATTGGCTGTATTTTTCTATTACAGCCACGTCGGAAGGCAGGCCCGCGATAAAGCGGATTTGGCGTACCATGGCAGCCGCGGAAGCCAGTGTGGCGTCGGACAGGGCACCCGCGCTGTAGGGCGTACTCAGGTCAGGCTCTGTTTGGTAGGTGGTTTTGTCAGTCTTTGCCGCCTTTTCCTGCGCCAGAAATTCCTTGATTTCGTCTGCGGTGCGGTAAGCTGCCTGTAGGCTTGTGTCTGTGTCAGCCTCCTCGGTCTCTGCTTCGGCGGTGACAGTTTCCTCAGTTTCTGTTAGCGTCTCGGCAGCTTCGGTAGTTTCTGGCGCTATCGTTTCTGATTCGGTAGCTTCTGATTTGGTAGCTTCTGATTTGGTAGTTTCTGATTCGATCGTCTCTGCTTCGGCAGTTTCTGATTCAATGGCTGTGGTTTCTTCGGAAACCTCTGTTTCAGTCTGTGTCTGGTCTGCGGCATTGTCACCGGTTTCCGCATCGGTCTGAGCGGCTTCGGAATTGGTGTCCTCTGCTGTGTTGGCCTGCGCAGGCGCGTCGTTCGCACCGGAAGTATTCGTTTCATCGCTTTCCAGATTTGCGGAAGTTTTTACTTCTTCGTTTTCTTGGTTCGTGGAAGCCTCTGCCGCGTCGTTTTTCTGTTGATCGGAGGCTTCTGATCTAGTAGTTTCATTTGTCTCGGTTGTAGTCTGTATCTCCGACGCCGACGCCGGAGTATCCATGGCAGTAAAAACCATTGCAACGGATAGCAGCATGCATAACAATTTTTTCTTCATCATTTAAATCCCTCTACTTTAATAAAATGTCTCCTTGGTAGGTACTGAAAACAATGGTTACAAGAAGCAATCACGTCCTTTCCTGTTTGAAAATAATATCATTTTACATGATAAATTTAAAAATGCACATTATTGCAAATGTGAATTAGAATTATTATATAACAGATTCCCATGGTTTTCCAGTAAAATTTTCAGATATTGGAAATAATGCTTTGTTTACTAGAAGTATATAAAATATTATAATTTACAGCAAAAATACATTAACTTGCATAAATATACAAGCGAATGTTTTGTGTTTGGCGAATATGCAGTTTTAATTTATATGCACAGGAACGCGGAAAGGAACTGTGTGGCGAAAGCTGCCTGCGTCCAGCGCGCGGGCAGGGAGAAGATGAAGATTCTTTGCTTGGTTAACAGGGTGAAAGGGTGACAGATTCTATGAATTTCAGGTACAGAATGCCGTTCTGTTATTGACAGGGAAAATTTTTTTCAATACAATGAAAATACACAATGTATAAAAATGCGTGATGAACTCGAATGCTGGCAGGCAGGCGTTCATGTGAAAGGAAGCGTGGTATGGTCAAATTAGAATTAAACGGAAATTGGGAATTAAGGGACGCGGCGGGAGAGTTGCTCTGTCCGGTAACTGTGCCGGGGAGTGTCATCTCGGGCTTATATGGGGCGGGAAAGCTTGCGCATCCGTATGACAGAGAAAATGAGTATGCGGTTCGGGAACTTTTTTGGCAGGAGTATCAGTTCGTGCGCAGCTTTGATGCAGATGAAGCGCTGATGGCACAGAACACGCTCACGCTGGTCTGCGAGGGGCTCGACACGCTGGCGCAGATTTTGATCAATGGAAAAGTGCTTGCGGACACAGATAATATGCACCGCACGTACCGTTTTTCGGTAAAAGAATTTCTGCGTCTGGGCGGGAATGAAATCTGCATTGTCTTTCGCTCCGTGCTGCGTTTTATAGAAGAGTATCCCTATCAGGAAAATAAAACCATTCACTATATCCCCTGCGGTGCGATGAAAGGAAACCAGTTGGTGCGCAAGGCACATTCCATGTTTGGCTGGGACTGGGGTCCGCAGCTTGTCGATGCGGGAATCTGGCGCCCTATTTATATAGAAGGAACAGCGTCGGTTGGCATCGAGGACGTGCGCATCAGGCAGGTACATGAAAAAGATGGCAGTGTCCGCGTCAAAGCAACAATAACCTTGTCTGGCAATGAGATAGAAAGTAACTGCACGAAATGGAGTACATTGTCTGGGGACGGTACAGAGCGTGACTGCACGAATCAGGAGAATTTGGCAGTCACATCTTCCGATTCGAGATCTTTTATGCAGGCGGGAATAGCGGTGACAGTGGCATTGGCAGAAAAAGAGGGCATGGAGATTTCTAAGGTGCCTGCAAAAGCAGTGGCGTCCAAGCTTGTCTATGAGGCGGAGATTACAGTACAGCATCCGAAGCTTTGGTGGCCAAACGGTTACGGAGAGCAGCCGCTGTATGAACTGGCGGTATCTGTTGACTTGAATGGCGGGCAGATACAATGTGTGACAAAGACCATCGGTCTGCGCACACTGACTGTCAGTCAGGAGGCGGACGCGTGGGGGAATGAGTTTGCGTTTTTGGTCAACGGCGTGAAAATTTTCACGAAGGGCGCAAATTACATACCGGAAGATGCTGTTTATCCGTGGATTGATGAAAAGCGGATCGACTATTTGTTACAGTGCTGTGTGCGTGCGCATTTTAACTGTGTCCGTGTCTGGGGCGGCGGGTATTACCCGTCAGATGCTTTTTATGATCTGTGTGACCGGTATGGTCTGATTGTGTGGCAGGACTTGATGTACGCCTGCAATGTATATGATGTGACGGACGATTTTGCCGCCACGGTCAGGCAGGAGACGCTCGACAATGTGCGGCGGCTGCGGCACCATGCGTCGCTTGGACTTTGGTGCGGCAACAATGAGATTGAGTCCGCATGGCACCACTGGGGAGATTTCCAAAAAGAGTCCATGTATCTGCGCGCGGATTATATCAAATTATTTGAGGATATTCTGCCAAAGGCGGTGCGCGAGGCAGATGATGAGACCTTTTACTGGCATTCCTCACCGTCGTCGGGCGGGTGTTTTGACGATCCCGATTCCGACCGGCGCGGCGACGTGCATTATTGGGACGTGTGGCATGGGCAAAAGCCGTTTAGCGATTATCAGAAGTATTTCTTCCGGTTCTGTTCGGAATTTGGGTTTCAGTCATTTCCCTGTCTGAAAACAGTCGAGTCCTTTACGGTGGAAGCAGACAGGAATATTTTTTCGAAAGTCATGGAGAGCCATCAGAAAAATGATGCTGCCAACGGTAAGATGCTCTATTATCTCTCGGAGAATTTCCGCTACCCGAAAGATTTTAAGAGCCTGCTCTATGTGACGCAGATTTTGCAGGGAATGGCGATTAAGAGCGGCGTTGACCACTGGCGTCGCAGCAGAGGGCGCTGCATGGGGACACTCTACTGGCAGCTTAACGACAACTGGCCGGTGGCGTCGTGGGCGAGTATTGATTATTATGGCCGGTGGAAAGCGCTGCACTACATGGCGGCAAGATTTTATGCCCCTGTTGCGGTAAGCATTCAGAAGACCGAGGATTTTGTCAGTGTCTTTCTGGAAAATGAGACATTTGCAGAACAGCAGTGCAGTGTGACACTGCGTGTGCGGGATTTCGCGTTTCGTGTACAGGCAGTGTGGAAAAAAGAAGTGCGGGCGGAGGCGCTGTGCGCATGTGAGCTGCTGCGGTGCGCAATGGACGACATGCCCTCTGGCAAAGCGAAAAGTCCGGCTGACGGGTTAAAATCTGCCAATAACATGGCGGGCGGTCAGGACGGCTTGTTTCTTGAGGCAGAGGTCATACTTTCTGACGGAACCGTGCTGACAGACGTTGATACTTTCGTGCCATACAAGCATATGGAACTGCCGAAGCCGCATTTTACAACAGAAGTGCAGGAGACAAAAGACTGCTTTGAGATTACGGTGCGCAGCGACGTGTTTGCGCCGTTTGTCGAGATGGATTTCGCGGACGCGGACGTTATTTTTAGTGATAATTTCTTGATGATTTCAAGTGAAAAGCCAGTGACTGTCAGGTTGGAAAAATGCGATATTCTGCGCGGAAGCTTTGCGAATGCGGCGGATTTGAACGCGCGTCTGGAGCTTGTGAGTGTGGCGGAGACGTATTAGAGCGCGAATTTGTACGCCTGCTGAAGCAGGCAGATGGGAGTTAGAATGAAGGTATACGCAAAAGTAAGAAAAAATGGAGAATACCACTCCCAGAATATCGCACACGCTGTTTTTGGATTTCGGGAAATGGGCGCAGAGATTGTCAAGTATGAGGTGATTGATGAAATTTATGATGCTGTGACAGACGAGGATATTGTGCTGGATTACATTGAACAAGTGCAGACAATCCTTGATAAATTTCATGTAAAGCCAGTGTGTGAGGATTATCCGGCGGCATTAAGGCCGTTTATGGGACGCCGCATCTGGACGGACTACATTGATGCCATCAATGCAAATCCTAAGAAGTGGGGCGTGTTTGTGAAGCCGGTCAGGGACAAGGCTTTTACGGGAAAGGTTATAAACGGACCACGGGATTTGATTGGCTGCGGAAGCTGTTATGAGAATTATGAGGTGCTCTGTACAGAAGTATTAGATATCAAGAGAGAGTGGCGCGGTTTTATGCGCTATGATGAGCTGATAGATCTCAGACCCTATCAGGGCGATTATCATTACCAGTATGACCCGGAAGTGATTGACCGCGTGGCGGCAGCGTTTTGCACGATACCAAACCGACCGATGGGATGCAGCATTGATTTTGCGGTGACAGTCAAGGACGGAAAGCAGCAGACGATTTTTCTGGAAATGAATGATGGATATGCGCTTGGAAACTATGGGCTGTATCATCTGAATTATGCAAAGCTGATCTCCGCGCGGTGGTCGCAGCTTTTGGGCAGGGAAGATGTGTTTGATTTTCGGAAATTCTTAGGATAAAGTGAGGGAAAAGAATGGTCAAGACAATTGTGTTTCCGTCCAGCTTTTTTGACACCCGCAAGGTTGACGAGGATTTGCAGGCGGAGTACGATGCGGTGCTGGAAACCGGGCTGTTTGACGTGGTGCTTTTTGGGTATGACAAGTGGTTTGGCGAGGGGGCGCTGACACTTGCGGGCAAATGGACAGAAGAAGCAGATGCTGTCTATCGCGGGTGGATGATGAAGCCTGAGCAGTATGAGGAGTTTTATCGTGCGCTGTATGCGCGCGGCATTCGTCTGATAACAGAGCCGAAGGCGTATGAGGCGATGCATGTCTTTCCAAATGTCTATAAGCTGGTTGAGGAGGACACTGCCAGAATGAGGATTTTTCCGCTGCATGAGGAAATTGAGCTTGCGCGCGTGAAGGCAGAATTTTCACGGTTTATGGTCAAGGACTATGTGAAGTCTGTCAAGGGAACGTCGTTTCCCAAGTACTTTGACAGCTCGACGGAACAGGACGCATTCAATCAGTGGATGGAGGTATTTTACCAATATCGAGGCGATTTGCTCACGGGAGGAATCTGCATCAAGGAATATTTGGATTTGAAAAAGTATGGCGACAGAACGAATGAGTACAGAGTGTTCTATATGAATCATGAGATTATGGCGGTGTCGCGCAATTCTGGACAGCTTTCGACGGCAGCTTTGCCGCCAGAGACGCTTGTCGAGAAATACCATAATCTGCCGAGTGTGTTTTATACAGTGGATTTTGCAGAACTCGAAGATGGGACTTGGAAAATTATCGAGGCAGGTGACGGCAGCGTGTCTGGACTCTCAGACGGACAGGATTACGGGGCGTTTTTTCGGGCGTTGTATCAGTGCCTGTAAAATGTGTAATTTGGCTTGCAATTGATTGAGTAAAGTGATATAGTAGAGACATAAAAGGAGCAATCGCCCACAAAGTGGTTGACCTCCGAGGTATATTGTAAGCCTACCTGTACCGGTCAAGTAACAAGGTAGGCTTGTTTATTTTCGCTTATTATTCCTATCTATGTAGGTAAGCAGCGCAATCAGAAAGTTACCGCCAAAAAACAACAGGCTTAATATTTCATATGTACTCATTGCACCACCTCCCTTCTTTTTCAAGCTCGGGAGGTTTTCCACCTTGTAACACGATTGTTCCATGTGAAAATATTAACATACTGTTTTAAAATGCGCAAGACAGAACACTGCGAATATGGAAATTATGATTCATTTTAATAAAATTCGCGAAACTTCGTAGTGGCAGCGACGCATCAAACCATCACGAAGTGATGTCTGTAACAAACAATTTCGAGGAATGAATCAATGGATTACAAAGAAAATATTCTAGGCTGTGAAGTGTATTATGGACTTAGGGAAAGTGTAGGCTGGCATAATTTTTCAAAAGAACAGACCGAGCGGGCACTTGCCAACAGCCTGTATACGGTGACGGCTTTCAATGAGAATCAGGCTGTCGGAATGGGGAGACTGATTGGCGACGGCATGTATTTTATGATAGCAGATTTGGTGGTACACCCTGATTTTCAGAAAAAGGGAATAGGCGGTGCAATCATGGATTTGCTCATCGGGTATGTCCGTCGGGAAACGCCGGTCGAAGGACGCTCAAGTATACAACTGATTGCAGAGCCGGGGAAAGAGGCTTTTTATGAAAAAAGAGGCTTTAAAAGAATCCCGCATGAATTTTGCGGTTCGGGTATGAGGAAAGTGATTCGAAGGGGAACTGTGAAAGACTAGTGTGAAAAGTACTATGCCTTACACCGAGAAATGCCTGAAATGCGGCATTTCTCATAGGGATCTGAGTCACGGCAGGGCTGTGACATGGGGGAGCGTGTATTGGCGTGTGAAACTGCTGAAAGGAGGAGTGCGCATGTTTGTGATTACAAACAAGTCTGTTAACAAGGCAATTGACTATATCTTGCGTCATCTCAATGAGGAAGTGTCTGTCGGGGATGTGGCGGCGCACTGTCATTTTTCCAAATATCATATCAGCAGAATGTTCAAGGAGGAAACAGGGGAGAGTGTGTATGCATTTATAAAGCGGCTCAAACTAGAACAGAGCGCATTCCGGCTGAAAATCGAGCTGAATCGGGCGGTGACAGACATCGGATATGAATTTGGCTACAGCCCGTCGAATTACAGCTCGCTGTTTCGGGTGTGGTATCAAACGACACCCGTGTGTTTTCGCAAAAATTGTTTTCAAGCAGCGCTTGGACATCCCTTTATGCATATGGAAACACGTGAAAAAGATAGTGCACTTGAGACCTTCGAGGAATGCAGCCGCAAAATACAGATTAAGACGCTGCCGGATTTCTTTGTGCTCTATGAGCGCCGGATTGGCAGCTACCGCCATTTGCACAGACAGTGGCAGGAGTTTATGGAAAAGTACCGCGCGTTTCTGACAGATGATACGCAGTACTTTGAGCGGACATTTGACGACCCGGCTATTACGGCGGCAGACGGCTGCCTGTATGATATCTGCATGAGTGTGGACAGAAATATCGGACTGGAAAACACCTGCACGATAGAAGGGGGAAAGTGTGCGGTTTACGCTTATAAGGGATTGGGAAAATATATTTATGCCGCATACCAGACTATTTTTCAAATATGGCTGCCGCGTGTTCCGTATGAGCTGGATTATCGCAGTGGTTTTGACATTTATCACATGGTGGACGGCGATTCAGGATACATGGAGCTGGACATCTGCATGCCTTTAAGAAACAAGTAGAAAGAGCACAAATTCAGAAGTTAATATTCAGTTCTCCTCCTATAATGGGAAATACCAAAAGCACTTAGATGCTTTCGGTGTATCAAGGTATCGTCTTGAAGGTTTACCGGTATATGGATGCCATGACCGGACTTCGAACGATCAGCCAAACAAATAGGAGGATATTTTTATGGAATTGGAAAAAATCAGACAGCATACGGCGGGAACTATTTTACAGTTTTCCATACCTGCCATTATCGCGATGGTGCTGACTTCTTTGATTACGGTGGTGGACGGGTTTTTTATTGGGAACTATATCGGCGGGGAGGGAATTGCGGCGGTCAATCTGGGGCTGCCGATTATCTACTTATTTTTGTCAATCGGGTTGATGGTATCCGTCGGCGGGGCTGCGATTGCGGGAATGCTGTTCGGTGCACGGGATTTGGCTGCCTGCAATCAGGTTTTTCGGCAGACGATTGTGACCACGACGGTACTCTCTGTGCTGACAGCGCTTTTGACAGCACTGTTTTTTGAGCCGATGCTGGACTTCCTCGGAGCTGTCGGACAGGTGCGTGCATATTTCAGAACATACTATGGTATTTTGCTTCTGGAGCTGGTCGTGATGGTGGTCAATTCGTCCTTTGGCATGTTTATCCGAGGTGAGGGGAATCCGCAGTATTTTATGAAGGTCAACCTAGTGAGTGTGCTGTTCAATGTGATGCTGGATTATGTTTTCTCTGTTGTTGTTCCTGTGGGGATTGCGGGAATTGCGGCGGCATCGCTGATTTCACAAGTGGTTTCGCTTGTGCTGATCTTATATTTTTTCTGGAAAAAAGCGAACGTGTATCATTTCGGGAGATGTTCTTTTTCATGGCTAGTGCTCAAAAGGACACTGCTCAATGGAAGCTCGGAGTTCATCGGGGAGATGTCAACGGGGATTGCCATGTTTGCCTATAATTATGTGATTCTGCGCAGAGCCGGTGTTGATGGCGTCACGGCGTTTACCATTGTCGGATATGTCTCCTATCTGTTTAGTATGGTGGTTGTGGGATTTGGGCAGGGTGCAAGCCCATTGATGAGTTTTGCATACGGCGCCGAGGAGTACGAGCTTGCAAAAAAGCTGCGCAGGCGGACAAACGGAATGGTGTTTGCAATCGGTACCGTGGTTTTTGTGATGATGACGTTTCTGTCGGGACAGTACAGCAGATTGTTTGTACAGCGCGGCGAGATTCGTGAGATGGTGCAGACCGGTATGGTGATTTTTATGGTATCGTTTTTCTTTTCGGGCACCAATGCGATTACCTCTTTTTATTTTACGTCGATTGGCAAGGCGCTGGAATCGGCGGTAATTTCCATGTCGCGGGGGCTTGTGCTGCTGCTTGCCTGTATCTTCGTACTGCCGGTATGGTTTGGCATGACCGGTGTGTGGCTTGCCGCGCCCGTGACGGAGGCGGTGACGATATGCATAAGCTGGTGGATGGTGCGGCGGGAGAGTTGACACAATATAAAAAAGGTGCTATATTATAATTAACCAAATGGTTAATTGATAGGCGGTGATGGAAAATAAAGATTACATACGCCAGCAGCAAGGTAGAAAAATATTTTACGGACTATCATAAGATGCAGAAAGAACTGCCTGCTGAGTGGGTGAAAACAATAAAAAAGCATATGAATCGACTGGCTGCTGCTGAATGCTTTGGAGACTTTTTGAAATTGGGGTTAGGAAAACCAGAACAGCTTGCGGGATATAAGAATATAACATATTCTCTGCATGTTTCTCCGAATGCACGGCTGATTCTTGAACTGAATGCTGCACAAGATACTATTTTAGTCTGTAATGAAATTGAAGTGGAAGGAGTGAGTGATTACCATGGCAGTAAAGATAACTGGTATATCCCGTGACTTGATAATTCATCCGGGGGAAACAATCGCTGATGTTCTCGAAACCCGGGGAATCACACAAGCAGAACTGGCAACAAGGACCGGGATGACTCCTGCATACGTTAGCAATGTTATTGCTGGTAAAAAAGATATCTCTACGAATTTTGCAATGGCACTTGAATATGCACTTGGCGTGCCAAAGTCATTTTGGCTTAATTTGCAGGCAAATTACGATGCAGAACTGTTAGATTTCAATCAAGAACAGACAATCTCCGAAGAGGAACGCAATGTCAGAGAAGCCTTGGCAGATGTGGTCAAATTTCTTCGTAAGAAAGGAAAAATGCCGACTGGTGAAAAAAAGGATGCCTCTATTTTGTCATTGAGAAAAGCATTGGGAATCAGTGATATATCAAAACTGGGGGACATTGTTCCATGTGGGGCATTCAGGATGTCTTTGTGCCAGCAGGTAAATCCCTATGTGTTGGGGGCATGGATTCGCTTGTGCCAGATTGAAGGTGAAGGCAGAACGGTAGATACACAATATGATGCGGCAAAAGTAGATCTTCTTATAATGGAAATCAAAAAAATAATGTTAAATCTGAAAGCAAATCTTCAAGCGGATTTAAGGACTGTCATGAAAAAATATGGTATAGATTTTTCTGTAGCAGTAAATTTCAGGGGAGCGCCTGTACAGGGGTATTTGTCGAGAAAGAGTGATGGGACATATCAGATGGTATTGACAATACGGGGCTCTTATGCAGATATTTTTTGGTTTTCCCTATTTCATGAGATTGGGCATATTGTAAATGGAGATATAGGTAAAAGTGCAAAGTTTTTAGATGATGGCACTGATGTGGAAAAAGAAAAGCGTGCAGATTTATTTGCCAGTAATAAATTGATTGACCCGACTGCATATCAGCTTTTTACAGCGGGGAAAAATTTTACCATAGAATCAATAGAGCGGTTTGCGGCATCACAGAATGTAATGCCATATGTTGTTATTGGCAGGCTGCAAAAAGAAAAGTATTTGCCTTATAATCAGTACAGCCATTACAAGCTGCGCTATAAGTGGGCAGATTAAAAAGCTGCTCTTTTGATATATAGTGTATTATACTTTGAGTATATTGACATTTATCGAGCCTGCATTTAATATAAAGTAAATGCAGGCTTGATTTGCATATGAACGTTATATACAGCATCACAATAAAACGGACAAACGGCGGACGTGATGGCGGCATTGAGACTATCCCGGTGTTTGCTGTGGGCAGTCGGTTTCCCTATGATGAGTGTGTTTGAAAAGAAGAGGAGGTGGCATCAATGCCCACAATGGCAATTATGACAGGCATTCAGGCGAGCGGCAAGAGCACATTCTGCCAAAACAATTTGCCCGGCTACGTCAGAATCAACCTCGACACTCTCCACACGCGCAACAAGGAAAGTATGGCGATGGACGAGGCGTTTCAGGCAAAAAAGGACATGGTGATCGACAACACGAACCCGACAGCCGAGGAGCGTAAAAAATATATTGTAAAAGCAAAAGAACACGGTTATCGTGTCGTTGGCTATTTTATGCAGTCGCGGTTACAGGAGTGCACCGCACGGAATGAACTGCGGGAAGGCAAAGCAAAAATTCCCGCCAAAGCGATTGCGGCGACTTCGAATAAACTCGAGCTTCCCTCGTATGAGGAGGGCTTTGACGCGCTGTACTTTGTCCGTATGACGAAGACAGGAATGGCTGTTGAGGCGTGGCAGGTCAGCACGGGCACGAACCATGCAGCCAACAACGCTGATTTCTGTTTGGATGGAATACTTGGATAGGAGTGGAACAATGAAATTTGATGATTTAGATAAAAAGATGCGCATATACGAACAGTCACTCGACCAGATTCTTTTACCGGAGATTTATATGGTGGCGAGACTTGACGGCAGAGGCTTCACAAGACTGACGAAAGAGATTTGTAAATTTGAGGCGCCGTTTGACATTCATTTTCGGGATTTGATGGTTCACACCGTCGAGCATCTGATGGACTGTGGGTTCCGTGTTGTGTATGGGTTTACAGAGAGCGACGAGATATCGCTATTGTTTGCCACAGGGGAAAATGCTTTTGGCAGAAAGGTGCGCAAGTACAATTCGACACTGGCGGCGGAGGCGAGCGCGGCCTTCTCGCTCGCACTTGGAAAGGCGGCAACGTTTGATTGCAGGGTGGTGCCGCTTCCCACGCTTGAACGGGTGCAGGACTATTTCCTGTGGCGGCAGGAGGATGCGCACAGAAATTCCCTGAACGCACACTGTTACTGGATGCTCAGAAAAGAGGGAAAGACAGTTCAGGAAGCCACCAAGGCACTCGAAGGGCAGTCCGTGAGCTTTAAGAATGAACTCCTCTTTTCAAAAGGCATCAACTTTGACCAACTCCCGTCGTGGCAGAAGCGGGGCATCGGAGTCTGGAAAGAGCAGTATGAAAAAGAGGGGCATAATCCCGTGACAGGAAAATGCGAGACTGCGGTGCGAAGCAGGCTGAAAGTGGAGTACGAGCTGCCGCTGGGTGAAGCGTATGCAAAACAGATTTGCAGTTTTCTGTGAAAATAAATTTAGATAAACAGCAGATTTCATCTGTCAAGAGTATATAAACAAGGAAAGAGAGGAAGAAACAATGAAATTCGAACAGTTACAAAAAGACATGATGGCGGCAATGAAGGCGCGGGACAAGGTGAGAAAGGACGCACTTTCTGCACTGGTTTCAGCGGCAAAGAAGGTCGCAATCGATGAGAACTGCCGCGACAATATCAGTGAGGAGATTGTGGACCGCGTGATTTTAAAGGAAATCAAGTCCGTGAAGGAACAGCTTGAGACCTGCCCGGACGCAAGGGAGGACTTAAAGCAGGAGTATCAGGCAAGGTACGACATTTTTCAGGAGTATGCGCCCAAAATGATGTTCGCAGAGGAGATTGAGGCATTTATTATGGAAAAATTTGCGGAGGTTGCAGCGCAGAAAAATAAGGGAATGATCATGAAATCAATTATGCCTGAATTAAAGGGCAAGGCGGACGGCAGCGTGATCAATCAGGTTGTGGCGAAACTCTGCCAGTAAATGATGAATAAATTGCTGTTGTCCTTTGTATTGAGCAGAACGGTCAAAAAGGAGTCGATTGTCGAGCGGATCCGGTATCAGGGATAGCACTGGAATTTATCAATTTTTTATAGAGTTTTTTCTCCTAAGATGCAAAAATGATGCAAACTTGTTTTATGCTAAGGATATCATGGTTATAATGGGATTATCAGCATAAAAGAGGTGCATATGGAGAAACATAACAATAATATAGATGGAACGATTGATAAACAAGAACTAATGGCCAACAACAAAAAATCTGCAAAAAAGAAAATATTATGGACGGCAGGCATTTTTTCGCTGGCAGCAGCGGTCATTGCAACGGGAACGCTGGTTTTGCGCAAGGACCTCAAGATTAATCCACTGCTTGCCCAAAATTATGAGGTTCACGGTGTGGATGTCTCCCATTATCAGGGAACGATCGACTGGGAAACCCTGTCACAGCAAAATCTTGATTTTGCCGTGATTAAGGCGACCGAGGGGAGTACCCACATTGATGACCGCTTTGAGGAAAACTGGCAGGCGGCAGAGCAGACACATCTGTATCTGGGCGCCTACCATTTTTTCAGTTTTGACAGTGAGGGTGACAGACAGGCAGCTTCCTACATCGACACAGTAGGAAATCTTGATGGGAAGCTTGCGCCAGTGGTCGATGTGGAATACTATGGAAACAAAAAAAGCAATCCGCCTGCACGCACCGATGTAGTGAAAAACCTCGGTGCGCTTTTGGACGCGCTGGAACAGCATTACCAGATCAAGCCGATTATCTACACGACGTTTACCGTCTACAATGAGTATATTAAAGGGGAATTTGAGGATTATCCGCTGTGGGTGCGCAGCATTTACTGTCCGCCGGAAGTCCTGTTTGGTAACAAGTGGAGTTTCTGGCAGTACATGGACACCGCGATGCTGGACGGATATGCAGGCGATGAGAAGTATATTGATGTGAACGTATTTCGGGGTACCATGGAAGAGCTGGAGGAGCTGGTGATTCAGACGGCGGAGTGCAGGGAGGAGTAACAATATTCTGATTTCACTCGCTGCCGGAATGAAAAGAATGATAAGAAGTTGATAAAGATTGTGTTTTGATAGCTGGCATATTATAATAGTGTGAAAGGCAAAGAAATTCTTTTCATGAAGGGGGAACATCAATAGACATGTGTGATAAAAAAAGTTATGAGCAGGCGATTGAGGAGCTTTCACTGATGCTGATGTACCTGACAAGGACGCAGGATCACAATGAATTTTGCAGATACAAGGAGTTGAGCTGGAAAGGTTATGATTTCGAAATGCTTGACAAACTTTCAGATGAAGAGTTGATTATCCAGCCCAAGGGGCGCCGGGGATACGATAAATACCTCTATTTGACGGAGGAGGGACGCAGAAAGGCACAGGACCTTTTAGCCAAGTATGGTCTGTGCGATAAGGCGCTCAACGAGCGGTTTGTGCTTCGCAATATTCTGCCGGAGGAGGCAGAGCAGGCAGCACAGATCGAGCAGATTTGCTTCCCGCCGAACGAAGCGTGCTCCAAGCCTCGAATTATGGAGCGCGTGGCAGCAGCGCCAGAGCTGTTTCTCGTCGCAGTCGATCAAGAGACAGGAAAACTTGCCGGCTTTTTAAATGGCATTGCAACAGACGAAGTTGTGTTTAGGGACGAGTTTTTTACGGATATAAAGCTGCATAAACCGGACGGAAAAAATGTGATGCTTCTTGGTCTTGACGTGCTGCCAGCCTACCGCGGACAGGGACTGGCAAGGGAAATCATGTTCCAGTACCTGCGCAGAGAGTGGGAGAAGAGGCGGAAGAAGGTGGCGCTGACCTGCTTGCAGTCCAAAGTGAAGATGTACACCAAGATGGGCTACCAAAATGCAGGAATCTCACAGTCCACGTGGGGCGGAGAGCAGTGGTATGATATGGTGTATGTTTTGAATCTTTAAGGTGTGTTCACTTTTTGTATATAGATGGCAGACTGAAACGCATCTTTTATACAACAACTCCGCAGTGACAGAAACGAAGGAGGCACTTTTTGAAAAGAGAAAAGCAAAAGGATTCTTTTCAGATCACAATTGACGCCTCAGCTTACACTTCCCTGATAGAAGGAGCTGCCTGCTTCGGGAAAAACGATGGCAGAGACTGCTGGCGATACAGCAGCCAGCAGTTTGAGAGCGGCAAAATCTATGGTCTGGTTAGCGAATATGAGCAGGGCTGTATGTACCTGTCGTATTTATTGGGCGGCAAAATTGATTTTGGCGACTTGAAAATGAGCTGGAACGGAAACTGCATTCAGCGAAAAGATTTGGAATGCATAAGCTGGAATCTGGAGCCGGCTTGCGAACCTTACCGAAAGAGCATCGTGAAAAAGGCGGTTAACGCCGCAATCAGGAAACACAAGTTGGACACTACGTTTGCGGAGATACAAGAGCGGTTTTGCCTAACGCCAGAGCGGGAGGACCAAAGATTGTTCCAGCTTAGCGGGGAACGGTGGCGGGCGAGTGCGGCGTTGGGCTTTGCAAAAAATAAAAGAATATTTTATGCGCCATATAATCCAAGTGTTTTTTATTATCAAATGTGTCAGTCGGCACTGCTAAAATCATTGCGTGAGCTGACTGACAGCGGGGCACTGGTACTGCTTCCGGCTGGCTCGGACAACTTTTTGAAACATATTGCAGACGAATGTATTTATTTAGACTTCGACCGGCATTATGAGATCGAAGCGTTACGCCAGCGGTATCAGCAATATTTTGGCAGAGGGGATTGGATTCGTTGAAAATGAGGGAGGAAGCATGTACAAGCATCACGAGGAATCACTTGAGAATCTAAAACAATATTTTTTGGACAGAGAGGAGGTTATCGCATTAATCTTTGGCGGCTCTGTCGCAAAGGGCTGTGAGCGCCCTGATTCTGATCTTGACGCGATGGTGGTTGTTACGGACGCGGCGTATGCGCTTCTTGCGCAGCACAACAGGACAGCGGAAACCATTGAGGGGCACTGCACGTATGAGGGCGGCTATTTTGACATCAAATATATGACAAAATCTTTCTTGGAAGATGCAGCCACAAAGGGAAGCGAGCCGGCAAGAAATGCATTTATTAAGGCGCAGGTACTGTTCACAAAGGATTCAGATATTGAGCAGATTGTCGAGAAAATACCGGTCTTTCAGAAGCAGGAACAAGAGCACAAAATGCTTTCCTTTTATGCAGACTTCTGGCTGAATTATTACTATTTTCTAAAATCCTGTCCGCTTGACGGCTATATGAGACTCCATGCGGTAAATGAGGTACTTTACAGCGTCTATCGTATGATTTTGCAGGAAAATGAGATTTTGTTTCCATGTAACAGGCGGCTGGAGGAATTTGTGGCAAATGTATCGGAGGAGACAGCAGCGCTCACGGACTTGGGAAAAAAGGCAGCACAGTCGCAGCAAATGTCAGATGTAGATGCGTTTGTAGCGCTTTTCAAGCAGATTACTACATATCAGGAACCAAAAAACATCGGTACTGTACTGTCCCAATATACGAGGGACTTTGAGCAGTGGTGGAGAGAACCTAGGCCGAACATCAATGAGTGGTAAAAACCAGAACAGAAAATACAGTGCAGGAGGAAGCAGTCGATGACTGATACAAAATACGAACCCGCAGATATTGAGATTTATGTCAAGGACAAGGGGCTGGTGCTAAAAGAGAAGTCCCTTGTGGCATTCACCCCGTACAACAAAAAGATTGTAGGGATTGGAGACGAGGCAGAGGCGATTGCAGCGCAAGATTTAGAAAGCGTTACAGTACAGTCGCCGCTGCGCAGAGGAATCATCGCAGATTACGTCGTGGCGGACAGAATGTTCCGTCATATGCTGCAAAAAGCATACGGCAAACGGCATTTTTTTAAGCTCAATATCGCAGTTGGAGGCATACCGCGAAATACGACGGAAGTCGAAAAAAAGGCCTTCGAGGATATAGCATTTCATATGGGTGCCAAAATGGTGACAATTTTCGATGGCACCTATGAGAAGTTTAAAAAAGAAATGGCAGTGGCGGCACCCGGGAAATTCGACACATATCATGTGATTATTATCATTGGCAAAAACGAGCCTGAGCGGTATCTCGCAGAGTCGTTGGCAGATTTGATGCAGTATGCACAAAGTCAGGGCATTGATGCAGACAGGGTGAGGGAGATGCTGCTGGAGTCGTCTCATTAAAATATCAAAAACGAGCAGCCATTCGTGGATAGATGACTGCTCGATAAACTGAAAGCGGATGATGTCGCTTTAACATGCTTTATTTCCTTTGTAATAAGTGTGATGCCATATAGACCACAAACCAAAAGAATAATGTCCTCGTAGGCGTCAAAAAGAATTGATTTGATACCAGTCAAGCCCCAAATCGTCAGTAAAACAAGTAGAATCTTGCTTTTCCTTTTGTAGCCTGAATAAACAATGATGCTCAAACTAATGACAGGGCAGGGCATTATGTACGTTACCATTTGCGGGAAGGAATTGCCTAGCAGCGTGGAAACAATCGGATAGCTCAAATAAAGGAGCAACAGCACAGTTTGAATTGTACTGGGCTTTTCTAGCATGTCAGCTTTATATTTTTGGCTTTCCCATAGAAATAGGATGCCACAAAGCAAAAACAGCGGCAAGGCAAAAAACTTTTGAATCGGTTCAGTTCCATACCATGCAAAGAATACAATACCTATAAACAGGTTCGTGATTCCGAGCACAAACTTTGCCGCCCACCTTACTGTTTGCATATAGGATAGTGCCATTGCAGAAATCATAAAGATAAGCAAGATGATTTGTATTGTCCATGTCTGGCAATTGTATTGACTGATCACATTCCAAAATACCTGTGTATCCATTTATCCCCCTTCTTACAAGCCCGATTTGCTGAGCCTATTATAGCACAGGGTGTATGCCAGATCAAACAGATTCATGATGCGGTCGGGCATTTTGAGTGGAGCAGACAGCGTGAAATGCTGTGTGATTCTTGAATTTGAGATAGGAAAATGATATGATAAAGACACAAAAAGGAAGGAAATAAATTATGGCAAATATATATGACGGGGCATTCAGGACAATCCTGAATGACTGTCGGAAGCTGATTATTCCCATAATCAATGAAGTTTTCGGGGAAACATATACAGGGGAGGAAGAAGTCCGTTTTTTTCCAAATGAACACTTTTTAGACCAGCAGGACGAGGCAGATAAAGAACGGATTACGGACACGAATTTTACAGTTTTTGGAGAGATACCAAAGAAGTATCATATTGAGTGCGAAAGCAGCCTGCCAGACGGCAAAATCATGATACGGCTTTTTGAATATGACGCGCAGATAGCGCTCGACGAGGGCGAGGTTACGGAGGAAACACTGACTGTGACTTTTCTAAATACAGCAGTTTTGTACCTTCGCACTTTCAAAAAGACACCGGACAAAATGAAATATGTAATTGTCACGCCGGGCGGGACAGTTCAGTATGATGTGCCGATTATGAAAATACAGATATACTCATTGAAGGATATGTTTGAAAAAGGTCTGCTGATGCTGATTCCGTTTTACATTTTTTCACATGAGAAAAGTTTTCCAGAGTATAATAGTAATGAGCAGAAACTGGAAGAATTAAAGGCAGAGTATCAGATAATTTTGGATAGGCTTGACGAACTGGAACAGCAGGCTGTGATCGGAGCGTTTGACAAGCGGACAATCATAGAGATTTCCGGCGATGTAATTAAAGCGATTGCACAGAAGTATGAGAATGTGCAGAAAGGTGTGGGTGATATGATGGGCGGAGCTTTGATTGAAACAGAAGCACGAAGAATTTTAAACAAAGGCATAAGTGAAACAAAAAAGGAAACGGCACTCAGAATGCTGAAAAGAGGAAAAATGACAGTTGAGGAAATTGCTGAGGATTCAGGTCTAAGTGTTGCGGAAGTGGAGCAGCTCGAAGAGCTTCAGTCAATGCAAAGTGATCGTTTCAGATTATGATCGGCCGCTATGGCAGATGTAAAGGAGATTTCAAGAGACGAGGAGGAATTGAATTGATGATACCCTCAAGAGAAAGAGCTGAGGAACTTTTAATAGAAGCAGAAACGTGCAATCCGGGAGCATGGGGAAATCATAGCCGTGTTGTCGCCCACTGTGCAGAAAAAATTGCACAGGAATGCGGCGATTTAGATTCTGACAAAGCATATATTTTTGGATTACTTCACGATATTGGGCGAAAATTTGGTGTAAGTCATTTGAAACATGTATCAGACGGTTATTCCTATATGCTTTCTTTGGGATATGATGAAGTTGCTAGAATATGCCTGACGCATTCTTTTAACATTCAAACTATAGATGCATATGTTGGAAATTTTGATACTACTGAAGAAGAACTAAAAATGATTCAGGATACCTTGAAAATAGTTGTAATGGATGAATATGATAAATTGATTCAGTTATGTGATTCACTTGCGGGTCCAGACGGTGTATTAGATATCGAGGAACGGATGGGCGACGTAAAGAAGCGTTATGGTTCCTACCCCCAAGAAAAATGGGACAATAATCTAAAGCTGAAAAAGTACTTTGAAGATAAAATGGGAAAAAACATCTATCATGTAGTAGAAAAAGATACTTTCAAGCCATAGGAAAAAACAAATTCCAATCTACTATAGTGCGGTCCCTTTTTTGGGGATAAACAGCCTTGATTGATCTGCATTCTCCAGCGTGAGAAGCTGCACTTTCCTGTCGATTCCGCCGGCATAACCTGTCAGATTTCCGTTTGTGCCGACGACTCTGTGACATGGGATAATTACAGAAATTGGATTGTGGCTGACTGCACCGCCTACTGCGTGTGCCGACATTTTCTCAATGCCCCGCTTTCCCGCAAGTTCCGCCGCAATCGCTTTGTATGTCATCGTTTGGCCAAACGGAATCGTTAACATGATTTCCCACACTTCCCTGCGAAATGATGATGCCTGCTGTAAGGACAGGGACGGTGTAAAGTTCGGTTTCTGACCGCCAAAATAAATGTCGAGCCATCGCACAGTCTCCTCAAAAACTGGAAGCATTTTCTGTTCATGCTGCGCTGAAAGCGTGCTGCCAAAATATTTCTGTCCATCAAACCATAAACCCGTTAGCGCTTTCCCGTCACTTGCGAGCAGAATCCCGCCAAGCGGCGAAGCATAATGATGTGTGTACTGCATAGTATTACCTCCTTGCGGTGTAAAAGATTTCGAGAGTCTGTTTAATTCTACGATCACCTTGCAATTTCTTAGTATATCCAACTTTTTCATATAAGTCTATAGGATTGAAATAAAATGCTTTGTTATTTGAGAAATATTACTGTCAATAGGTCCTTCATAAAATATATAAATCAAACAAAATCGGGCTGTACACATGTGTGGACAGTTTGGCAGGCAGGAATTTTTCTATAAATGGATTATTAGAGTTGATGGAATACGTTGAAAATAACCGTCAGCAGACAAAGGTAAGGCATAAACTAAACGATATTATTGTGATTGTGCTTTTTGCAACACTCGCAAATGTGAATGACTGGGTGGAGATATTCCGACCAAATTTGTCCATGAAAAAGAAACGTTTTGTGATAAGTATGAATCCGGCAGAGTTTATAGAGCAGGTTCTGAATTTTTAATAAGATAATTTTCAGAATATTGATGGAAAAAAGATTCATGCGTATGTCGTGCAAACAAAAGTCATTTTATTGATAGGTCAGCTCGTTTCTGCTATAATCGGTAAAGACTGACAAATGACGATAGAAATACACAATTTGACGGAGGGAATGATTTTGGACAGAAATGTAAATATAATAACAGACTTAAAGGGAAATAAAATTGTACTAATAAACGATATTATATTCAAGGGAAAAAGATCTGTAAATTGGGATGATGTAAAAAATTATCTTGAAACCTATGTCGGTGAATTTTATGAAATTGCCGATACAAACGATATTGTATATATTGGAAAAGAGTTACCAGATGAATACACTGGTTCGCGGTATACATATTCGCTGAAAGGGGCAAATGCGAGAGCAAAGGCAAATGCATCACAGGGGATACCGGAGATGTTGGAGATAGCGACTGGAAAGCATTTCAGGGAAAATTCCGGTGAAAAGCATAACAGAAATGCTGCGAATGGCTGGTATCGGTATAATTCACGTTTTGCACTGCCAGTCTATGATGAAAATGGGGAAGTGGAGCGGTATAATGTGTTTCATGCCTCCATGCTGATACGGCATGATGTAGACGGAAAAATGTATCTTTATGACATTATGGACATAAAAAAAGAAACGAGCAACCCTTTCGAATCATAAAATTTTACTTGGCAAAAAACCCATCTCTTTATCTACAGTATAGAGTATTCGGAGATTGCTGTCAAGTATGAATTTTTTAATGCTCATCAACAATATCGTACAGTTTTATATCTTTTGCGCCAAAATCCGGTGATATTATATCAGTAGCCTAAAGGAAGATGTGGAATTGCTCAGCCGAGCAGTAAGGGGGCATTGGAGTGTGGAAAGTATGCACTGGCATTTAGATGGGACATTTAAAGAAGATGCAAATACGACACTGGATAAACAAGCAGCCGAAAACCTGAATATCATACGAAAATGGTGTTTGAGCATTTTGAAAATGGTGGAGATATTCCGACCAAATTTGTCCATGAAAAAGAAACATTTTGTGATAAGTATGAATCCAGCAGAGTTTATAGAGCAGGTTCTGATTTTTTAAATAAGATAATTTTCAGAATATGAATGGAAAAAGATTCATGCGTCTGTAGTGAAGATAAGCTTTTATTCATTGTAATGCTTTGGCAGATATGATATACTTCAAAGTAATAATACGATAACTGTTGAATCAAACAAGGATTCGTTTGAGTGTGATAGGTTCGTTTGAAAAGAGGGATTGATATGCATTTCAATTATTGTCCCCACTGTGGGAAAAAGGCAGAGATGAGACAAATCGGTGACGAGGGCATGATACCGTACTGCGCAGAATGCAGGATTCCGCTGTGGGATCTGTTTACGACCAGCATCATTGCGGCAGTTGTCAATGAGTATGATGAAGTTGCGCTGCTGCGCCAGAATTATGTCTCGACAACAAACCATGTATGTGTCGCTGGCGTCATGAAAATCGGGGAATCTGCGGAGGAGACTGTGGTTCGCGAAATTGCGGAGGAGCTTGGTTTGCACGTAAAGTCTCTAAAATACATAAAAAGTTATCCCTATGAAAAGAAGGAAATGCTGATGCTTGGCTTTCAGGCAGTCGTTGATAAACAAGAGTTTGTATTGTCCGGTGAAGTGGACGCTGCCGAGTGGGTAAAATTTGAGAATGCGCTCCCCCTGCTGCGAGACGGCAGTATAGCATGGCAGCTCGTCAGAACGGTGATCAAGGAAAATGAGCGGTGATCAAGAAAATGAGTTGTGATCAAGGAAAACGAATCATGATCAAGGAAAACGAGCAGTGAATCAAGAAAACGAATTGTGATCAAGCAAAACGAGCAGTGAATCAAGAAAACGAGTTGTGGTAAAAAAACAGAATTTAGCGTATGGAACAAAAATTGTGATTGGAGTACAAGATGATCTATCTGACAGGCGACTGCCATGGGGATTTTGGGCGGTTTTCGAGGAGACGAAGAATGCAGCTTCCATTTGAACTGACGCAAAAGGATATTGTTATTATCTGTGGTGACATGGGATTGCTGTGGGCGGACGACAGAGAGTTTGCATACTATAAAAAGTGGCTCTCTGCGCTGCCCTTTACTATATTATGGGTGCAGGGCAATCACGAAAACTATGACATGATTGCTGCGTATCCTGTCTCTATTTGGCATGGAGGCAAAGTGCGGCACATCGTCGAGGACAAGATTATTTTGCTGGAACGGGGACAGATCTTTGAGCTGGAAGGAAAGCGGTTTTTTACATTTGGAGGTGCTTCGACACACGATATACAGGGAGGGATTCTGGACCGAATGTCGCCCACTTACGCAAAGGATAGAAAACGGGCGAACAAGCGCGGGCTGCCGTACCGCGTCAGCGGTGTGTCGTGGTGGGCGCAGGAGCTTCCATCGGAGACAGAGATGCAGGAGGGCAGGAAAAATCTGAATCAAGCAGGCAATCGGGTTGATTATGTCATATCGCACTGTCTGTCAGGCAGAATGCAGGACGTGTTGAAAGCGGTTCTTGCCGCAGGTTCAGATGAGAAAACTGCGCATGAGAGCAATGCATACGGTAAGGATATCCTGACAGCGTATTTTGATGAGCTTGAGGCAACGCTTCAATATCAACATTGGTATTGCGGGCATTATCATGTGAACCTGAACGTGGACGAACGGCATACAGTGCTCTACAAAGAGATCGCGGTATTAGTTTAGTGTGGCAAGCTGCTCATTTCTGCACACTTCACTGAGCACATCCTGTACCTCCATCAGTGCAAAACCAAGCAGGTTGAACCCGTTCCATTTCAGCGGATTTTGTGCCATTTTGTCTGTTTCTGCCATCTTAATCCCCCAGATGCCGTCATAGGGGCTTGCCTCGACTAAAACTTTATTTCCTGTCTGTAGCAGGAAATTTTTTAGTTGGGGATTCTGTGTAAATTTCATGTAGTTTCCATTTAAAATAATTGCGAATTTTGCCTGCTTCCATACAGTTTCATTGAAGTTTCTCACTTTCTGGCCAAGCGCTTTGATTCTTTGAGGACTTTGGCTGGATAAAATTTTCTGCCGTATCTCCTCGTCATCGAACAAAAGCGCTTTCTGTGCCATCATATACTGTTCCATACAACAATAGTGCTCAGTGCCGCAGACGAAGGGGGAAGTCTGCCATTGGCTGAGGCAGCCTTTATGGACTGTATTGTCTGTAGCGGACTGCGGTTTCCAAAACATACAGTATTTTAGCCGTTTCCCCATACGGTATTCTTTCCGAATCTGTTCTAACGTGTATTTCGCAGCGCCGTCTTTTTTCCAATAGGCTATGCGAAACTCGCCGCGCGTGTAATAAGTGCAGTTGTCGCGTTCCTCCCAGAAGCCGTTCCACGTCGGCGGTTCAGGGAACAGCTCCTGATATTGTACGGTTTCCTCATTAGAAAGTGTCTGATACCATTCATTCCATTTGATGCTGTAAGCCTTGCCAGAACCTGTATTCCAGTCGTCTGAGAAACGTTCGAGTGCGGGGTGTGCAAGCCATAATGGCAGCAGTAGTTGTCTGTTTGCCAGCATTGTTTGATTCGCCTCCTTTATCAATAGAAGTCTTTTGCAGCGTTGGGCGCAAAAGCTTCTGAGCGTTAAGATGGGGTTGAACGCGTTTGAAAAAACATTTAAATATACTTTAGTTTAGCATACTGGGAAAGAATATTTCAAGCATACTTTTTATGCACAAAATTCGTGCATTTTGTTGGCTAAAAATGAAAATGAGAATTAACATAAAAACAGGTTACAAATGGAAAAATGTTAAGTATAATTAGCTTCATGATACGTGCTATGCGTCAAGGATACTGGAGCCAAGATACATACAGTATCATAATGCAATTTAACGAGAGACCCACACTAGAAAGCGGCATTCCATAAAACCATAACCCTCGTGGATGGCGCTGGCACGGTGTGGGTCTCAACCTGAAAAGAGGAAGGGGGACTATGAAAATGGTTAAACGGAAACTGTTTAAGCGTGCTTTATCTAGGCGTGCGCTGCCGTTCATCCTGAGCGTGGCAATGGTATTCCAGTCTATGCCTGCGACGGCGATGGCAGAAGAACCACAGGCACAGGAAGCTTCGGCGGAGAGCGCGGAGGCAGACAGTGCGGCATCATCGGCTGGCAGCGGTTCGCATGAGGAAGATTTTAGCAAAGACAGTTCGGGCGGCAGTGAATCGCGTGCTTCAGAGGAGAACGCAGGCGATTCCAATGAAGATGCTTCGAATGGAGAAAATTCAAATGAAAACGCTTCGAATGGAGAAAATTCAAATGAAAACGCTTCAAATGGAGAAAATTCAAATGAAGAAAATTCAAATGAAAACATTTCAGATGAAGCAGCTTCGAATGAAAGCACTTCAAATGAAAGCGCTTCAACGGAGGGAGTTTCATCTGAAAACGCCTCGGACGAGAGCACTTTAGACGAAAGTACTTCCGATGAAGGCGCTGCAAGCGAAAGTGCATCAATGGAAAGCGTTTCAGAGGAGGCAAAGCAGCCGGCGGCAGAGACGCCCGAAGAAACCGAATCAGAGTCAGAAGGCATAAAACTCAATGAGGAAGCGGCAAAGGTCAGTATTCTTGTCGATACCGACAAGCTGCACAGTGCATTGCAGAAAAAAGGATTGCACTATGACGAGGAGGACGGCACAATCTTTGCCCTGTACGATGCAAAGACGAGCAATCCTTTTACAGCAATACAGAACGGATATTGTGAGACAGATGACGAGTCCGGCGAAAAGATAAAAGATTATTTTATCACCGTAGAGCAGGGAAGTGCGTCCAATGAAGCTTTGAGAGACCGCCTTGTCTACACATGGAAAAATGCGGACGGTACTGCCTTGGCGGACGGTGCAGTTGTGCCGAAAAACAAGGGAAGCTATCAGCTTGAAATAAAGCTGGACAAGATTGACAACGTGTGTGAGGAGACGGTGGAAACCCTGAAATTCCGCATCGACGCGCGCAGCGTTCTTGTCAATTATGATGAAATTGATGTGATTTTGCCCGGTACGACGGCAGAGGAGGTAGCCAAAGCCATCAAGGAGGGCTATCAATTAGATTTAACCGATATTGACGGTGACAAGACGGGTGAACACCTGATCAAAGAGCTTGATGTTGTTTCGTGTGATGTCAGCATTGTCAGACAGCGCAAGGAGGACGGGACACAGGATAATACCAAACTCAATCCGGCTGATCTCATCAAATCGACCGAAGAATATTTGATTCAAATGGAGATTACCCTGACAGACCAGAATTACACGCTTGCCAACACCAGCAGCAGGCTTGAGGTCGCGGTGGGGGTAAGGACAGAGATCAAGGCATCATCTGTGCAGCCTGACGGCACAAGCTTTGGCTGGCAGTATGGCGACCAGCCCGATCTGGCAGCGCTCATCAAGGCGATCAATCCTTATGTAGTGGAATCAGATACCACTACAGAGTCTGAGGAGGAAACGAAAGTCACGGACGCGAAACTCCAGTATCAGTGGCTTGACGCAGACGAAAAAGAACTTGAGGAAACGCCCGGAGACGGTACGAAGCTTCCAGACAAAGTGAAGGACGCAGGGACATATTATCTGCGCATCTCTTACGCTGGCGAGCCGGGACGCTATATAGAGTCAGAGATAGACATTCAAGTTGTGATTGATGCAATGAATGTCTGCATCGGCGGTATTGAGACCGATACAGCCGAATATGTAGACGGCGCGGCAGTCAGCAAGGTATTGCAGACTATTACAGGTTATTCAGTGTACAAGTCAGGAGACGCCGACAAGAAGGACATCATGGGCGATGATAAGTACTTCTGGGGTGTGTCCAACAATGGAGATGCCGATGAGAATACACAGTCCTATGAACCTGTCTTTGCAGTGCGCAGAGGAACACATGTCAAGGACAAAGACGGTAAGGACAGTGTAAAGTGGGATACAAACTATCTTGACAGCTATGACAAACTGGTCAAGACAGAAAAAGTTGGCGACGAGGATATCACATATGAGTACCGTATTGAATTTTCAGGGAAAAAGGCGGTATATGGTGAATACGATGCACCAATAGATATTAATCGGTCACAGAGCAATTATCTTGTCGATGTGACAGAGGATACCCTTGCAGCAAATGCGTTTACAATCAAGCTGGCAGTAGAGGGGCCTGCGATTGATGTCACAGAGATGCTTATTGGAGACGCCGCTTCTGAGACGGATAAGGGAAGTCTGAAAAATCCGATGACGAAAATCTACGACGGTGCACCTTACTTTAAGACAAAGAATGACTACAAGAAAGCAAAGGTGACGGGCAGGACAGATGTGGCTTCCACAGAGCTTTCCTATCAGTGGCAGGAGATCAGAAGCTATCAGGAGATACCAAATGAGGAGGAAGGCAAAGAGCCTGACTTTGAGGTTGGAAATGAATCAAACTGGGATTTTGAAAATGTCGAGTACACATCAGCACCGACAGATGCAGGCAGATACAGACTTGAGGTAAGCTATACCGACAAGAAGTCCGGCGCAGTATCCACAGCATATGTGTACTATACAATCAAAAAGGAAGATCTCTTGATTCAGCCGGAATCCCGTGTACCAGCGTACTACGGTGAGACCATTGCAGATTATCTTGGCTATGTAAGGGCAGCGCTGATGCTTAGACCGACAGATGCTGACGGCAAGGAGATGATCAGTTATACAGTCACCGATTTTTCCAAGGAGGGGAACGGCGCTCCGGCAGACGCGGACTGGCTGGCATATATCCTTGGCTATCTGGAAAGTGAATATGGAGGGAACCTTTCACAGGAGGACAGCATCGGTGCACTAATCTGGAAAGTAGAGCGCAAGATTACCGAGGGCGACAAGGCGGGCACGTGGTATGAATTGCAAGATGACGATACCTTCGTGGAAGGCGTGGAGTACCGTCTGACCGTGCACGCAGACTGGCAGGATATCGGAAATTATGTCACGGATTCTTATGATGAGGGGATTTATGTAGGGGATTTAAAAAATTACAACAACCTCTACGCGCTTGATTTTAAAGATGAAAAAGTATTTGACAAACAAACAAATGCTTACAAGACACAGGCACGTTATGCCGATTTGCAGTCTGCTGCCATCACACCGGCAAAGTCAGAGGGCATTGAGGTTGAGTTTGAAGTGGACTGGGACAAGATTACCCAGACGACCAAGCTCTATGATGGAGAAGTGTTTACAGAGGCGCTAGATGCAGTGAAGGGCGCAGTGAAAGCCTACAACAAAAAGACTGGCGCAGAAATCAATTCAGAGGACATTACCTTTGGATTTGAATGGACGCGGGAAAGTGTCGAAGGAACAGAAACGCACTATGTCAGTGAAAAAAATATCGTTCATGCAGGTACGTATTATTTGAATCTGATTGTGCCAAAGAGTGAGATTTACGCTGGTGAGGATGTGACATTTGACAAAAAGAACGACAAGGCATTTACCATCACACCGCGTGAGCTGACAGTGACACCTGTGTTGAAAGACGAGATTAAGGCAGGCATAAAGCTTTTTTCAGTAACCAACGGCGATTGGAGAGATAAAGATAATAATGCAGAAAATGTCAAGAACCTGATTGAAAGCATTAATGTATCGTCTGAAGAGTTTGTAGGAGAGGACAAGACATGCTTTTTCGATAAGGAAAGGTACTATAAAAATTCTGAGATCTCTTATCCGTGGTGCATGTATGACGATACAGATAAGGATAATATACAGGTACCTCGTCTGGAAGTGACAGACAAGACAACGGGCAAAGCGATGACCAGTTATCTGAGAGGCGACCGCGCATATAATGCGAAGTTTAGCTTTGGCGGTAAACTGGGGGATTATGTATTGACGCAGGACCAGCAGGTGAAGCATGTATTCTATGGCAGCGACTATACATTGAAGTTTGATACGGTATCCTTTACAACTGTGCGGGATCAGTCCAGTGTGTCGGCGACGATAGAAAATCCTGAAAGTGAAGAGTATGGTGATTCGTTAAAAATTCTTGATTCTGTGATCAAGGAGAAAGACAGCTTTACCCATACCATCACACCGAGAGAAGGAATCCCTTATAGTTATACATCACAAAACAATGACAACAAGTATTTAGGCGGTAATTATTTTAAACTTACGATTACAGCACCTAAAGAGTTTACAAATGTACAAGGCGCAGAAGATAGAGTAATCTATCAGAACAGCATTGAGAAGGCTGGCGGGTATATTTTTTATTCAGATGTTGAGTACGAATATAATGATGATTGGGACGAGATACCGACACATCGCAGGTATATTGAAGCAATCTTTGACGCAGCCCAAATCGCAGAAACAGGCGGAACCTCCTTTGAAATCACATGGGAAGAAGGCTTTACAGAGACCTTTAAGCTCGAAGTGCCAAAGAACCTGCTCATGGAAGATCTCAGAAAGGCAGTACTGCCAAAGAGCCTTGCATTCAACGGTGCAGTCACAAAGATGACTGTCGGTGAGGGACAGCAGCTTGACCTCAAGATTACCAAGGTGCAGATGGCAGATACAATCTGTGTGGCGTATGAGTCCAGCGATGAGAAGGTGCTCACCGTGTCTGATTCTGGTTCGGTGACAGCCATCCATACCGGAAAGGCGACCGTGACAGCCTACGCGGCGTACAAGGACAGCACAGACAATAAGATTAAGCCATTTATCGACGCCAAGGGCAATTATGCCAAGGCAGCAAAGCTCAATATTACAGTCAGCAAGCTGTCAGAAGTAAAGAACATCAAGCTCGAGGCGCATGACACATATGCGTATATTGATTACAAGGACGTGACGGACGGCTACCGCAGGGAAGTGTACGTGCTCAAGGGTGCAAACATCGCGGCAGGCGAGTTTGAGAGCAAAATCGAAACAGTAAAGAATGGCGATTACAGTGCATTTGACGCACATCTGTTTATTACTGCCGCAGAGAGAAACGAATCAAATAATGCAGGCAAAAAATTCTGGGCTAAAATAACAGGGTTACAGCCCAACACCCAGTACACCGTCTATGTGCGCAATGTTAGTGCACTCCGCAAATTCCCGAACGGCGAACAGATTGACCCGTCTGAATTTGCTACAGCGAGCAAGCCGGCAAAGCTGACAACGACCAAATCCCAGCAGAAGGAGCTGAATGGCTACTTCAAGACCAAAGAGGGTGAGAGGGAGCCGTTCGTCAACGGTTTGACAACCGTGAGGAATGATGAGAAGTCAGCAGTAAAAGCTGTATATCAGTATAATAGTGATTATGAGGAATATGAGTATTATTATACAGTTGATATCTCTGCAAAGAGCGTCAAGCTTGATGTGGAGGCGAAGTACTTTCAGAAGTATCAGGAAGGGATTGATTATGCAGATCAGAATGATTATATCTGGTATCCGCTGAGTCTGAGCAAGGAGTTGCAGAAGGACTATATCAATCCTAAGCTGACCTATTATGTGACAACTGACTACTATGTTGGTTATGGACCGGAAGATTGGAAACAAAAAGGTTACGTTCATGCAGGTGATTATTATTTCAAACCAGTAGCCACCCAAGCTGCAATTGACAAAAACGGCAAAATCAGCCTGAAAGGCAGCGGTACAGTTTTTGTGATTGCATACGATGCAGAGCAGGATATTACATGCGATCCTGTCAAACTGCGGATTACGACAGATGTAGATGGTCTTGCAGGCAAAGCAATCAAGATGAAAGTGGGAAGCGAGGTTTTTCTGAGTGAGTATCTCACATACAAGCAGAAAAACATCAAACTTTCCCAGTATAATAACAAGGACTTGGTTGTCACTTTGGAGGACCCAGACGGAGCATTTGAACTGACTCCTAAAGTCTATGATGGTGAACTGCAAATATTCGACTATAAAATTATTGCAAAGCGTCCTACCACAAGACCACTGGAATTGAAGGTTTCAGACAAGACCGTGACGAAAAACGGCGGCTCAGAAATCACAATCAAACTCTCCGCTTCGGCACTCGATCCAGTCAAGAGCCTTAAAGCATATGATGTGTATGACACACAGGGAAGTATTCGCTTTGATTATGCTGGCCGCATGGATAATTCCAACTTACAATTCCGCATCGAAGTGAAAGACCAGAGTGGAAAAATTCTTAAAAATCAATTGGTGGATTCCTCAAATGAGTGGAGAGAATTTAGTTATAGGAATGAGGCATTTTATAAGGCTTTATACAATCATGACTATAAAGTATATAATGAATATTGGGAGGATTGGGAATATTCCAATGGATTCAGGGAATACAACGCAAAGAAAAATATCTACACCTATTACTATGACCTGACCAATCTGGAGGGTCTGAAACTGACACGCCTGTCAAATTATACCGTGTCTGTAACAGCAGTATACGACGGATATGATGCAAAGACAGCAACGACAAAGATCAAGACCACCAATATACCAGCGAGCAGGATAAACGTAGCCGAATATGACGACAATGGCAAAGACAAGAATAATGACGGCGGTGTTAAAACTGTTACGGTATATAAGAACAAGAACAATACAATGTTTCTGGATACATATCCGCTGTTAAAATCCGGCAATTCTTACACGCTTGATTTCACAGGCGGGGACAAAAATGCTAGAAATATGAAAACAGATACGCTCACATGGAAGAGCTCCAATACAAAAGTAGCAACCGTGAAGGCAAATTCAGGAACCTTTACAGCAGCCCTCAAGGCAGTGAAGAAGGGTACAACCCACATTACCGTCACATCAAAGATTACCAAGAAAGTTATTGCAAGATGGACTGTCTTTGTCACCGCAGTTGGTGAGGCAGACGGTTATTTCGGCGATAACATAGATCAGAATATTGATGCAGATGGGGATAACGGACTAAATGCTGACAAGCTGGGCGCAGATCTGCTCACACTGAACAATTCCATGTCCTTTACGCTGGCAAACGGCGAGAAGAAGTGGGTGGCATTCAAGGCGCCTTCTGATGGAATATATTCAGTAAATATTATAAGCGATGAGGGCAGTTTTATTGCATACGACAGCGACAGCAGACCACTTGGCAGTCTTGGCAGTAACTTTAGCGATGAAGAGATGGAAAAGGGAGAGATGGTGTACTTCCTTCTGACAGTGACAAATGCTAAAACCAAGAAACAGACAGTAACGATCAAAGCGACTGGAACACCCTACACAACACTGACAACGGCGGCAGACGGTGTGAAAGTGCGCGGCGGCAGTACTGTAGTGTTTACTGCACCAGAAGAGAATGTCTATACATTCACCGCAGTTGACAAGAACGGAAAAGAGGCATCTGTGTGGAATGGATATCCGAACACAATTGTGCTGGAGAAAAATGCCAAGAAACGTTTGACGGTATCTGGACAAGGTGAATATACAGTCAGGGTAACACCGGCAGAACAATTGACAGACAACACGAAACTCGAACTCAAGAAGGGCGAGACAAAATATTACAAATTTACACCGGACGAAACGAATGAATACACGCTGTATACAGCGGAGGCGTCAGTACAGATTCAAAGCGCAACAATTTATACAGCTTCTTATGGAAATTTGAACTCTGTAGAAGATGCACAGACAAAGCCCTCCTCCGACACGGACACAAACCCGAAGAATGTAGGCTTTGAGACGAGAAAACTGGAAAAAGGCGACGTTCGTTATCTCTCGTTCACAGCAGGCAATCAGGACACAACCGCAGTATTTAAGGCAGAAAAAGCTGAAAAGACAGGCGTGGCGTTTACGATTGCCAAGGCAGGCGGAGAAAAGACAGTTGTATACAACGTTGACAAGGACGGCGAGTACAATTTCACAGCGACAGGAACAGATGTGACAATCACAAAGGTTGAGGTAAGTGGAGTCAGCAAGACAGATAATAATACAACAGCATCTTACCAAACATCTTTGAAAAAGGGCGACTATGTAAAACTTACCGTATCTGCAAAAAATGCAGACACCTCAGTAACTGTGAACTGCACGTTTGTAGAGCCTGTTCAGATTCAGGCAGGGGCTTCCGTAGCCGTGGCAGTGATCAGCGGATTGGAAAAGAAGGTAGAATTTACAGCTTCTGAAAATGGATGGTACGCATTTACCTTTGACAAAGATACTGTAAAAGTATCATATACAGAGGGTACAGTACGGGCAGTATCCACGGATTACCAATCAGGCACCGAGCTTTATGTCAAGAAAGGCGGTACGCGGACATTTACAGTGTCAACGACAGAGACCACAGAGCAGACAGTAACAGTGACAGCCGCAAAGAACAGTAGTGTCAAGCTGACGAACATGACAGAGCCAGTGACGCTCACAAAAGGAAAGACGTACAGATATTACTGGACAGCAGCGCAGGAAGGACTCTATGAGTTTGATTTTACTGTGACAGGTGCAGACTTGACATGCAGCACAGACGAAGCAGGAGAGAACACGGCAGAATATATAAGCGGTTACTATGAAAAGGGAAAGACTTTCTATGTAACAGTAAACGTATCGGACAGCGCAGACGGCAGCTTCAAGGCAGTGATTGTAAACCAGAAAGATGCCGCCGAGTTGAAAGCGGATACAGACAATACCGTGACAGTCGGTGCAAAGGCTTCCAAGTGGGTATCCTTCACGTCAAAACAGGCGGTAAAGGTACGCTATCAGTACAGCAAGGCAGACGGAGATGGATTTAATTTCTATGAAAATACAGGTCTTGATGACAGCGGAACAGCGAACATCAGCTTTACAGAGGACAAAATACTTCGTCCGGGTGAGAAGGTTTACTACAAGATAGAAAACCAAAACGCGGAGGAAAAGACCGTCAAGTTAAGAATTGATACGATCAAACCGACCGAGGTTGGCACCGCAGCCGGTACAGGCGTACTCAGCGGAACCGCGAACATCAAAGCAGGCGCAAACGGATGGTATCATTTCCATGCGGCAAATGCAGGCAGATACAGTATCTTTGTAAACAGCAAAGCAGATGGAAATACCGTTGGCATTGCAAATTATCAGGTATATGAAAACCTGACAGAAAGTGCGTTGGATACAGACAGCATACAGTTTATCAAGGCAGGAAAGGATATCTATATCAAGGTGCCAAACGACAGCGCGCAGGATACAGATATCACCGTGACGGTGACAGATATGGCAGCAGCCGGCGTAACGCTGGAGCTTGGCAATGCAAAAGAATTACAGCTCAAGCAGGGCGTTACACAGTATCTGGTATATAACGTAACAGAAACAGCACGCTACACATTGACATCTGTAGCTTCAGATAATAAAGAATATCCGTTGGACGTGATTTATTATGTGGACAAAGAGAAGGGTGTCGAGGAAACAACACCTGTCAGCGCAGTATATTGGACAGCAGGAAGCAGCATCGTCTTTGAGGTGCTTCCGACAGCAGATGCCACCGTGAAGGTGACGTTGGCGAAGGAAAATATCATTGAACTGACAGACGAGGCGGCACAGCAGACCATCAGCGCAGGACAGACCTTGTACTTCCGGTCAAAAACTGACGCAAAGGATGTAAGATATTTTATCGAGACCTCCGAGACAGCAGAAGGATTGACGCTCAATTATGTGTCTGTTACAGGCGGTATTAGCTGGAACAATGGCTATACAGATTTTGTGGCAGCGCCAAAACAGGAAGAAGTAATCTTTGGACTGACCGCAGTCTCAACATTTGAAGGGACAAAGACCTTTAAGATGAAGCGGGGCATCGTGACGCCGGCAGCAGTGAAGGCAGGAACGCCGGCAGAGTCCGCAGAGCTTGCGGCATACCACAAGACATATTACACATTTACGCCGGAAAAAGCAGGCAGATACAGCATCAAGGCAGGTAATGCAAGTGTGTCTGAATGCAGGAATGGCATCACAGGCAGATTCAGCGAAATACACGTGCCCGATGACTTTATCGTGACAGATGCAATGGTTGGCAAGGAAGTGATCTATTCATTGTATCACGCAGACACCGCCGCAAAGAAGCTGAATTTCAGCATCACAGAAACGACAGCCGAAGAGCTTGTGTCAGACACGCCATACACTGTGGACATCACAAAAGTTGAACTGAATGAATCCGTATGGCTTCATTTTAAGGCACCAGCCGACGGCAGATATACAGTTGCGATCAGCAATGCAAATATCGCGTCAGCAATGTACTGTTATGAAGCACTGGATCAAAACCAGTATACAACAATAAGACAGTATGGTACTGAGCACTGCATGAAGGCAGGCGAAGAATACTATTTCCCTGTATCATACAGTGAAAAGCCAAAAGAAAACTTTACAATCAGTGTGAGCGCCATCACAGACAGCAGTGCAGAGGCAGTCAGCGTTTCCGAGACAGCAAAAGAGTTTGACATGGCAGCAGGCGAGGTGAAATGGCTCAAATTTACACCGGAACAGACGGCGAATTATAAGTTTGAATTAAAAAATGTACAGTTTGGATATATTTTGCAGTATGACAGTATAGCAAGCGAGAGTATGAAGTATTTGTATAATAACAGTACGATTGCTTGTGTAGCTGGAAAAACTATTTATTTTAAACTGACAGCAGCCAGCTCTTTACCAGAAGGAAATAAGCCATCTATTAAGATTACCTCCAAGGAGATGCAGACTTTGACAGAGGGCGAGAATACCATAAGCCAGATCGCGGAAAATGAGAACTATAAGTATGCATATTTTGCACCATCAGAGAAGGCAGTCTACGGATTTGAGCTGACAGACAGTACAGAATGCGAAGTACATATTTCCAGAGAAGGTAATTTCAGTAGCTATAGCATGTTATATGAAGGCACAGAGCCGAGCTCTTTTGTACTGGATAAAACACAGCCAGCATACATTCGGATTCAGGCATCGGGCAGTGACAAAGAAAGTGCATCCGCAGCAATCAGGATTACAAAAACTGCCGAAATCGGTGATATCAATGCGGGCGGTGCTGTGGAGGTAACACTTACCCAAGACAGCAACAGAGCATTCTATCAGTTTACGGCACCAGAGGACGGCATTTATTTCTTTGATACAGATCATGATATGGTTTCTGTATACATAAGTAACAACATTGACAGCAGTCATTTAAATGCCGGAAATGGTTATGGTACGAAAAGGTCAAATGCAGTGAAGCTAAAAAGTGGTCAGTCAAAGTTTATCCGAGTTTGGGAAAATACAAATTATCCGGGTTCGGAAGGCGATACATTTACGCTCACCTGCAAAAAAGTAAAAGAAACAAGCTTTACAGGAGTGGATACGATAAATCTGAACCTGAAAAAAGATGAGCCTGTCTATGTGTGCTGGACCGCAGAACAAAAGGGTAATTACCGATTGGGCTTCAGAACAGATGATGGTACTCTCGTGGAGTATAAATATTATAGTAATAATGTCATTACTGATTATCCGCCTTGTTCCACATCAGACAGTGTGTCATGGGATCAATACGAAAGCAACCCTGCAAATAGCCGGGGACTGCTTCTGGAAGCCAATGAAGCGCCGGCACGAGTAGAAGTCTATACACAGATAATACCGAGAAGCTTATCTGTAGGCGGTGTTGAGACGGTTGCTTTAGACTATGATAAACGCTATGAAGAGTTTAATTTTTACGCATTGGCAGACAGGACATATATATTCCGTACCAGCGGTGCAGCCAATCGTATGAATCTGACGATGACAGACTTTTATACACATGCAGAAGTGACGCCTGACAGGATATATTATCAGGATAATGATTGCTTCATGGTATACACCTTTGAGAAAAATGACTACTATAAGCTTCGTGTAAACCCGACAAGCATGAATAACAGCAGCGATACTTTTGATGTATCTGCATACTATTATAAGGAACGCGGAGGATTTGCATTCGACAGCAAAGAGGATTTCTCAACACCAATACTTGAGGTAGATTATCACGAAGAAATCTGGCTGCAATTCAATGTAGAAGAATCAAACAGATATGGCTTTGGAGCAGATTATTGGACTTCGATGAAGCTGTATAGATTTGATAATGGGCAGCTTGAACTGCTGGGGGTAAAAACAGACGGAAGCTCTTCAATGATCTGGAGTGAGCTGAATGAAGGCGATGTGGTATTCGCACAGACATGTTATCAATATGGACATTATAGTGGTTCGTATGAGGTGAATGTTACATGTAATCTGACACAGCAGGAAACACAGTACTGGACGATTTATGACAGCCAGACAGGAAGTACATCTATTAGCGTAAATCAAGGCTATGAGCGTGTGGTTTCACTCAATTTTGACAGTCTGAGCAGTACAGCGGACTATACGTTTCGCATAGAGTCGTCTTATGATTCCGAAAATATTGAAGCGGCAATGTACCAGACTAGTAAGGATGAGAATGGTATCGAAACAAGGGAGCTGATCGCAGAGGGATATAACTTCACTTGCGAAATTAACCCAAATAATTCTTATGAACTTAGAATAAGCAACTATGGAAACAGTTATTGGTATGGCAGTATCTATGCGGAAAAAGCGTATCCTTACGAGGAATATGAGTTGACATTAGACAACAATGCCCAGAAAGTAACAGTAAAAGATGGTTCCGAGGCACGGTTTTATTTTACCGTGCCGGAGGACGGCACCTATATGCTTTATGGTACATCAGATGCTTATTGCGATAATTATGCAGAGCTTTGGGTGAATGACGAAAAGCGCACAAGCACGGGGTATGGAGGTCAGAATGGACAGTTCAGCATATCCGCACAATTATCCGCAGGAGACAAGATGGAATTGAGGACATATATGCAGAATCATGATACAGCAGAGGGGATATACACTGTCCATATTGAGAACGTCCCCGAAGATTATCAGAAGATGACTCAGATGTATGTGGCAACATCATACAATACATATATGTCCAGTCTTTCGGCTGGAGAAACAAAGAAATACCGCTTTATTGCACCAACTTTATCCGCAGAGGATGGAGATACAGCGGAGTACTATATTTTCTACAGTGAAATCTCGACAAGCACTGACGAGACAGCGATGAATTTGACAGCAACTGTACAGCTTGCATCCGAGGTTTCTACAGTTGCCATGGGAGATAGCCAGAAAGATGAGAAGGGGAACTTCTTTAACGTAGTGAAATTAATACCGGGCAGACCATATGTTTTAAGCATAACAAACAATGGAACCAGCAATTCTGGCAGTGGCTACTTATATGCATATCGGTATGTAGAAGCAAACGGTGAGTCAATCAGCATCGGCGGCATGAAAGATCAAAATAAGTCGCTTGCGTTAAGTAGTGCAGACGAAGAGGAAACTTGGATTTCATATACTGTAGCAGAAGATGGCATTTATACTTTTACAGTGTCAAATGCCAGCAATTCTGGTCGTATGCATTTGTACAAAGTAAAGGCTTCACAGTTGATACAAATGCCGAATAATAGCTATGTATACTTTTCAGGTGGTAGTGGCGATAACGGCAAAATTGGAAACGTAAATCTAAATAAAGGTGATACGATCCTGTTACGAGTATACGAGAGCAGCCATCAGGCACTATCTTGTAATGTAGAAGCCAAATGGGAAGTCTGGGATATCACATCTGTCGAAGAGGGAAGCAACACAAAGAAGGTTGTGACAGATTCTTCTGGAACAGAGGGAAAAGTATGGCTCAACTTTGGTGAAGGCATCGAGGCAGGTACTTACAAAATTACTTCAAATAACACGTCGGCAGCCTTAAAGCTGTACAAAAACGAACAAGAAATATCTAACCCAGAAAGTTCAGACCAGCAGTCAGACGCAGCAGTAACGTTTGAGTACAAACCGAACGAAAATGACACCTACCAGCTTGGCATTACCACATCAGCGTCAAGCGTTACACTCACCATCACCAAGGAGGAAACAACAGAGACTCCGGGTGATGGTGACAATGAAGGCGGTGAAACTGATGGTGACGGCGACAATGAAAACGGCGGAACTGACAGTGATACCGACGCAGGTGAAAACGGCGGAACGACAGGAAACAATGACAGCAGCACCAACGGATAAAACGGAAACAATGTGCTTTCCATACAGTGCATTTACTGCACGATGATACGGCAGTACCAAGCCGAAAGGACATTTTCGAAAGAAGTTTCGAAGATGTCCTTTTTTCAATGTATTTTGCTGTCTATATTTTTACTCCTCTAATCCATAAGACTGTATGATATCCCCTTTGGCTGCGTCAACTTTATTCATGCACAATGATTTTCTCCGTTGTCATTTTCAACTGTTCATTGTATTTATGCGTGTTTTCAGGTATAGTATAAATAAAGTTTGCAGGCTGATTCATGTAGAAGGATAAAATAGATACATGAAAAAGACGAACATACGACTGAATAATTATAGAGGAGGCAGGCATGGCAAAGCAATTTAACACAGCAGGCATATGTATTCCAGAGCGAAATTATATGGTGGAGGTAAAATGCAAAATGGATGTGATTGTGAAAGACTATATTGATGCAGGAAAGTATTTCACAATCAGCCGCGCAAGGCAATACGGCAAAACGACAATGCTCTATCTGCTGGAACAGGTGCTTAAAACCCGGTATCTTGTTCTGCGTCTGAGTTTTGAGGCGGCAGATGAAATGTTTGTGTCCCTGTATTCCTTTGTAATAGGCTTCGTTCGCAGAATCAGCCGCATTTTAAAAGCACAAGACGTGGCGCAGGATCTTCTGGACGACTGGCATCAGCCAGTCTCGGAACAGTTTCCGTTCGATGAGCTGAGTGAACGGATTACAAGTCTTTGCTGCCATTCTGACAAGCCCGTCATACTTATGATAGATGAGGTGGATAAAAGCTCAGATAATCAGGTGTTTCTGTCCTTCTTGGGGCTGCTGCGCAATAAGTATCTGGAACAGATGCAGAAAAATGATAATACCTTTCAATCTGTAGTATTGGCAGGCGTATACGATATCAAAAATCTAAAATCAAAATTCAGACCTGCCGGGGAACAGAAATATAACAGCCCGTGGAATATTGCTGTAGATTTTGATGTGGATATGAGCTTTTCGGCAGAGGAGATTGAGACGATGCTGCGGGCGTATGAGGAGGACCATCACACTGGAATGGATGTCTCCTATGTGAGCAGGCTGATTTATGAATACACATCGGGCTATCCATATCTGGTATCCCGTCTCTGCCAGCTTGCAGATGAGCGCCTTGCAGGTACAGAAGCATTTCCAGAGAATCAGGAGGTATGGACGCAGGAGGGAATTGTGGCGGCAGAGCTTATGCTGCGCAGGCAGTCCGGCACGTTGTTTGATGATTTGATCAAGAAGCTCGCGGATTTTCCAAAGTTAAAAAAGATGGTACAGGATATTTTATTTTGCGGAAGGAGATATCCGTTTGAGCGGGATAATTACCTGATTGATCTGGGTGTGACCTTTGGGTTTTTTAAGGAAAATAATGGAGTAGTGGCAATTGGAAACCGTATCTTCGAGACGAAACTATATGACCTGTTTCTCTCGGAGATGCTTCTGGAGGACACGCTCGGACAGACAGAACTGATGGAAAGAAACCAATTTATCGCAGATGGAATGCTTCAAATGAATCTGGTGATGGAAAAGTTTTATCAGTATTTTACGGAAATATATGCGGACAGCGACCAGAAATTTATTGAGCAGCAGGGCAGAAAAATTTTTCTGCTGTACCTGAAGCCTATTATAAACGGAACGGGAAATTATTATATTGAAGCGCAGACGAGAGATGCGAGGCGCACGGATATCATTGTGGATTACCGTGGCAGGCAGCATATTATCGAGTTGAAAATATGGCGGGGAGACGAGTACCATCAGCGGGGCGAACAGCAGTTGTTTGAATATCTGGATTATTATGGTACTGAGACAGGGTACTTGTTAAGCTTTAACTTTAATCAACATAAAAAGACGGGAATACAGGAAATCTTATATGGCGGAAAACGTATCATGGAGGTGGTGGTGTGACATACCGCCGCCACGATACTAGGAAATGCATCTGTGGGCTCAGGATTGCTGAAGGCAGCAATGTTTCTGTCTGCTGAAAAATAAAAATGAGAATACGCGCACGTTGATTGTATTTGCAGGACATTTCATGTATTATAGGAATAAGAGGAAAGGAATACAGGAGACTATTCATGTGGTTATTATTTGCATTGCTGTCTGCGGTGTTTGCAGCAGCGACCTCCATACTGGCGAAGATTGGCATAGAGGGTGTAAACTCAAATCTGGCAACTGCCATCAGAACAGTGGTCGTTGTCGTGATGGCATGGGGAATGGTGTTTTTGACAAATGCGCAGGGCGGCATTGCGCAGATTGGAAGAAAGAGCTGGATTTTTTTAATATTATCAGGACTTGCGACAGGCGCGTCATGGCTGTGCTATTATCGGGCGCTACAGCTTGGCGAAGTTTCAAAGGTCGTACCGATTGATAAGCTGAGTGTCGTCATCACACTGGTGCTTGGATTTGTCTTTCTGCATGAGCAGGTGAGCTTCAAATCGCTGATTGGATGTATCCTCATTGGCGCGGGAACACTGGTGATGGTTCTGTAAAGCAGGATATCAAGGCAGGACGCAGAAGAACAATATCAAAGTGAGAACGACCTGATCGAAACAAAATACATCTGAAAAAAGGAGGAAACAATGGCATTTACACATCTGCATGTGCATACGGAGTACAGTCTGCTTGACGGCTCCAACAAGATTAAAGAATATGTCAAGCGCGTCAAAGAGCTTGGCATGGACAGTGCAGCAATCACAGACCACGGCGTGATGTACGGCGTGATTGACTTCTATAAAGAAGCGAAGGCAAACGGCGTGAAGCCGATTCTCGGGTGCGAGGTTTATGTCGCGCCCAATTCGCGTTTTGACAAGGAAGTCGGCGGCGGGGAGGAACGCTATCATCATTTGGTGCTGCTGGCGGAAAATAACGAGGGCTATGCCAATTTGATGAAAATTGTGAGCAAGGGATTTACGGAAGGATATTATTATAAGCCGCGTGTGGACATGGAAGTCCTTGAACAGTTTCATGAGGGAATTATTGCACTCTCCGCGTGCCTTGCGGGCGAGGTGCCAAGACTGCTCACAAAAGGGCTGTATGAGGAGGCAAAAAAGACTGCGCTTAAATACGAAAACTGTTTTGGCAAGGGCAACTATTTTTTCGAGCTGCAAGATCATGGGATTCCCGCGCAGCGCACAGTCAATACGGCGCTGCTGCGATTGAGTAAGGAGTTGGATATACCACTTGTGGCGACGAACGATATCCACTATACCTATGCGGAGGACGAGAAGTCACATGATATCCTGCTTTGTATCCAGACCGCGAAAAAGGTTTCTGACGAGGACCGTATGCGCTACGAAGGGGGACAGTACTATGTCAAGAGTGAGCTGGAAATGCGCGGGCTGTTTCCCTATGCGCAGCAGGCGATTGACAATACGGCGATGATTGCCGACCGCTGCAATGTCGAGATCGAATTTGGCGTGACAAAACTGCCGAAATTCGAGGTGCCAGCAGGATATGATTCGTGGAGTTATCTCAACAAGCTCTGCGCAGATGGCTTAGAGGAACGCTATCCTGAGGATAATGGAACGATCAAGGAAAAGCTAGACTATGAGTTGAATGTCATTCAGAATATGGGCTATGTCGATTATTTTCTGATCGTCTGGGATTTTATCAACTGGGCGAGAGAGCATGACATTCCAGTGGGACCGGGGCGCGGCTCGGCAGCAGGCAGCATCGTATCGTACTGCCTTCATATCACAAATATTGACCCCATTCGCTACAGTTTGCTGTTTGAGCGTTTTCTAAATCCCGAACGAGTCTCTATGCCCGATATTGATATTGATTTTTGCTATGAGCGCAGGCAGGAGGTCATCGACTATGTGAGTGAGAAATACGGGCATGACAAGGTAGTGCAGATTGTGACCTTCGGTACGATGGCGGCGAAGGGTGTAATCCGTGATGTCGGGCGCGCACTGGATCTTCCGTATAATTATGTGGACGGGATTGCCAAGATGATACCAAATGAAAACAACGCGCCAGTCAGTATCACGCGCGCGCTGGAGATGAACCCGGAGTTTCGGGCGATGTACAAACAAGATGAGCAGGTGCAGTATTTGATTGATATGTGCAAAAGACTAGAGGGCTTGCCGCGCCATACCTCCATGCATGCAGCGGGCGTCGTGATCTGTCAAAAACCCGCGGACGAGTTTGTCCCACTGTCGCGCGGAAGTGACGGCGCCATCACGACGCAGTTTACCATGACCACGATCGAAGAGCTGGGATTATTAAAGATGGATGTGCGACTTGTTCGCTAACGAAACACTCTGGAAACAGAAACAAGTTGGCGGAGCAGGGAAATGAAATATCGAAGTAAAGTTGGTACAAAAGTGGCTAGAGCCCGCCTGCTGGAAAAGATAAAGTAAGGAACTTGCTTAACTGATAATTCGATTAGACAGGTGAAACCCCTGTTAAGGAGTAAATGTCGATACTCCAATCCCTGAGACTCCGACATGCCTTTTCCGCTTAATCGGAATTGGTGTGAAGCTCGGTAAAGTCGGCTGAAAAGAAACCTAAGTGGATGAAATACATGAGTATGATTGGTACAAAAGTGGCTAGAGCCCACCTGTTTGAAAGTGTAAAGTAAGAAATAAGGCAACGAAGTAAGTCGGGGGTCCTGTGAAATACAATATGCCTACTCATCAGGAACTGCCGTATGAAAGGCTCGTGATTTAAGACCTTGACGAAAGTTAGGTTGTCCCCATCGGGATTTCAATCGAGGTAACATTATTGTCCATTGAAGTTACTTCTTTTACCGCATAGACGGTATTAGTTCTGATTCCATTCGACAAAGGGAGAAAGAACGGTTGACGGGTTAAAGGCAGAGGCTAAGTTGTAATAATGAAAGGATAGAATTATCGGAACAAGTGAACCTTGAAAGGAAATGCTAAGACAGTTAAGTGTCAATGTTCCTAACAGTGTAGGAAATGACCTGTGAATTCAAGGGGCAGCAGCCCGTAGTACCTGTGAAGGTGGCAATAAACCACTGGAGGAAAGGGGCATAGTCGTAAATAGGATATTGTAAGAAAGTTTAATTGTTAAGGTAGCCGTTGAGCGAAACGAACTAACCATTTCAATCCTTCTGAATAAGGAGGTGGTGTTATGGGGACAAAACTTAACAAGGTTCCGACTAACGAGGAGGAATTGAACAAACTCTTACAAGACATTTATTTGTTGGCAAAGTCGAACTATGACAATGACAAGGAAAGCAATTTCACTGGTATTCTGGAAACAATAGCATCAGAACCCAATATTATTACAGCTATCCATAAAATCAAAGCGAATAAAGGCAGTTGCACTGCCGGAATCGACAATGAGGATATAGACAGCTATCTGAAAAGAGGGTTCGATGAAGTGATAGAAATTGTGAGAGCAAAATTATATGACTATCATCCCAATATGGTGCGGAGAGTATGGATACCAAAACCAGGTAAGATCGAGAAAAGACCGCTGGGAATTCCAACGATTATTGACAGGATAATACAGGAATGTGTAAGGAATGTAATAGAGCCGATTGCCGAAGCACAGTTCTTTGAACACTCCTATGGGTTTCGCCCCATGAGGTCTGCTGATATGGCAGTGGCAAGAATTAAACACATTAACTTCCATGCGAAATGTTACTGGGTGGTAGAGGGAGACATAAAAGGATTTTTTGATAACATTAACCATAATGTAATGATAAAAAGCCTATGGAACCTCGGAATCCGTGACAAGCGAGTGCTAAGTATCATCAAGCAAATGCTGAAAGCAGGAGTGATGGATGAATGCGAAGTAAGTGATTTGGGAACTCCACAAGGAGGAATCATTTCACCACTGCTTGCAAACATTTACCTGAACCGATTCGATAATTATATGACTGGCGATTTTGAAAGAAAGAAACTAAGGAAACCACATACCCGAAGAGATGGCGAACTCACAGCAATGAGGAACCACAGCAATCTCAAAACTTGTTATTATGTCCGATATGCAGATGACTGGGTAATCTTAACCGATAATCAGGAAGATGCAGAAAGACTAAAGTATAAAGCCAAACGGTATTTGCACGATGCTTTGAAATTGGAGTTATCGGAAGAAAAGACACTGATAACCAATGTGCGCAGTAAGCCTATAAAGTTTCTGGGGGTTGAAATCCGAATGGCTAAGAAAAACGGAATGTGGGTAAACAGAGTTTCACCTGAAAAAGAAAGATTCCAGAGAAAGATGAAAGATTTAAGCCGAGAAATATTCTGTGTGAGGAAAACTTCCACATTAGACAGAGAAAGGCTAATCCAGAACATCGTCAGGGTGAACTCGATTATAGTAGGTCTTATCAATTATTACAGTATGTGTGACCAAATCAGTGTAGTGATAGGGAAATATGCATGGTTGTTGAAATATACAGCTTACAAATCACTCAAACGATATGGTGTCAAGTGGATTAGAGCAAACGAAGTATCAAATCTTATTGGACTGCATTATGGGCACCTTGCCCATATACCCGCAATAGAGTACAACGGGATGTATATAGGAATCACAGACATAAACTTTGCAAAATGGGATAACCCAAGGAACAAAGTGCAAGATGAAAATCCTTACACTCCCGAAGGAAGAGAACTTTACAATAAGAGAATGAGGAAAAAGGGATTGAGAGTGCGGACAGACGAAGTAAATTCATCAGCACATGCCATGGCAATACGAATGAGCAAACATCCTTTATACAACTTTGAATACTTTATGAACAGACCATACGCATACAACAGAGACAAGGGAAAATGCAAAATCTGCGGAGGATATCTTGAGCCCAATGAAGTGCATACACACCATGTCAACAGGAAATTGCCGATGAACCAGATAAATAAGGTGAAAAACCTGATTTCGGTTCACCAATACTGTCATGAACTAATTCATAATGAAACAGAACCAACAAGTCTATCAGAAAAGACAATGAAGAAACTTGCGAAATACCGCAAGCAATTAAACTAACCAACCAGAAAATATCTATAATAATTATGGTTTATCCATTCCAAAGGTGTATCGCCTACACAGTTGGGTGCATAAATACACTGAAAGAAAGGAGAAATAATCATGAAAAGGATATTATTTGTACTTACTGTTATCTTTATTGTACTGACCTTCATAGGTGCTGGATATGTAATTGCATCCAAAGGAACCGTTAATGCTGGATATGCTGCAATACCTGGAATATGGGCAGTAATATGTATGAACGGCTACAGATGGTACAAAAAGAAGAAATAACACAGAAACATTGGTTGGTTAAAAAGAAATTTTCTGACAATATCTAAAAGTAGTTTACCGAAGACTACTATTTACGATGGAACGCCGTGTGCGGTGAAAGTCGCATGCACGGTGTGAAGTGGGGGAAAACGACCCGTACAGGTAATGCTGACGGTGTTCGTTACCTATCACTATTTCTTGGGCCTGCGCACCCTGACCGTGATCAAGGACGCGGTGGACAATGTCGAGAAAACAACAGGCGTGCACATTGATGTCGATGCCATTGACTATGATGATAAAAAGGTGTTGATGTCCCTCGGAACGGGAAAGACAGACGGCGTATTCCAGCTTGAAAGTCAGGGTATGAAGAACTTTATGAAAGAGCTAAAGCCGCAGAATCTTGAGGATGTGATCGCAGGCATCTCGCTCTACCGCCCGGGTCCGATGGACTTTATCCCGGCATATATCCGCGGGAAAAATAACCACAGCGCAGTCACCTATGCCTGCCCGCAGCTAGAGCCGATTCTTGCGCCCACCTATGGCTGTATCGTCTATCAGGAGCAGGTTATGCAGATTGTGCGCGACCTTGGCGGATATACGCTGGGGCGCAGCGACTTGGTGCGCCGTGCGATGAGCAAGAAAAAGGCGTATGTCATGGAGCAGGAGCGCAAAAATTTTGTGCATGGCAATGCCGAGGAGGGTGTGCCGGGCTGTGTGGCTTGCGGCATCTCAGAGACAGTGGCAGATCACATTTATGGGACGATGATGGATTTTGCAAAGTATGCATTTAACAAGTCCCATGCGGCGTGCTATGCGGTGGTCGCGTATCAGACCGCGTATTTAAAATATTATTATCCAGTGGAGTTTATGGCGGCGCTGCTCACGTCGGTGATTGATAATGCGGCCAAAGTGTCGGAGTATATTATGGTCTGCAAAAATATGGGAATACAAATCCTGCCGCCGGACATCAATGAAGGGGAATGTGGATTTTCCGTTTCGGACGGTGCGATTCGTTATGCGCTCAATGCGATTAAGAGCATCGGCAAGTCGGTCATTGACCAAATCACAACAGAGCGGAATGCCCATGGAAAGTATCAGGATTTAAAGGATTTCATAGAGCGCACACAGAATATTGAAATCAATAAGCGCGCCATTGAGAATTTTATCAAAGCAGGTGCGTTTGACAGCTTCGGCGCGACCAGAAAGCAGTTGATGAGCGTCTACGCGCAGATTCTTGACAGTGTCGTGCACAGCAGGCGCGGTGTGACAGCGGGGCAGATGTCGTTGTTTGACATTGTCTCAGAGGAGGACAAAAAAGAACTTGAGATTCCGCTGCCCAATGTCGGGGAGTACGAGAAGGAGCTTCTGCTCAGCTTTGAGAAGGAGGTGCTGGGGTTTTATGTCAGCGGACATCCAATGCAGGAATATCAGACTTTGTGGGAAAAGCGTATCACCGCAAAGACCTCGGACTTTCATCTGGACGAGGAGACTGGGCAGACCCATGTGGAGGACAATGCAAGCGCAGTGATCGGCGGCATGATCATGGACAAAAAGATTAAATATACCAAGCAGGACAAGATCATGGCGTTTCTCACGCTGGAAGATTTGGTGGGCAGTGTGGAGATTGTCGTGTTCCCAAATGCCTATGAAAAATATTCCTCGAAAATATTGGAGGAAAATAAGGTGTTTGTCGAAGGCAGAGTGAAGGTAGAGGACGAGCGCGACGGCAAATTAATCTGTGAGCGCATCACTGCATTTGATGAGATTCCAAGGAAGGTGTGGCTCAAATTCCCAGATATGAATACCTATCTTGGCAAGGAGTCCGCGCTGTTTGATGCCATCTACGAATCAGAGGGCATTGATACAGTCAACATATATATAGAAGAAACGCGTCAAAAAAAGACCCTGCCGCCCAACCGCAACATCAAGGCAGACAGCGCAGTCCTTGACAGGCTTCGGGATTTGTTTGGCGATGAAAATGTGAAAGTCGTGTGCTGAGCACAAAAAATGGTTAAAAATTTATCAATAAATATTGTAATATATGAAAAAAAGGTATAAAATATTTATGATTATGCGGGGATACTTTCGCGGATAATACGGATTATAGAAAGCAAAAGGCTTCAGGGATGATATAAAGTATAGGAGGTATAGTGATGTCGAATGAAATCAAGACGATAGGTGTATTGACAAGCGGAGGAGATGCACCGGGAATGAACGCTGCGATCCGTGCAGTGGTGAGGAAGGCTCTGACGAACAATGTAAAAGTGAAGGGAATCAAGCGTGGCTACATGGGGCTGATCAATGAGGAGATCATTGATATGGAGGCGTTCAGTGTGGCAGATGTTATTCAGAAGGGTGGAACAATCCTAGGCACAGCGAGATGTCTTGAATTTAAGGAAGAGAATATACAGCAAATGGCGGCTGAAATCTGCCATAAGCACGGGATTGACGGTCTTGTCGTGATTGGCGGTGACGGCTCTTACAGAGGTGCGCAGGGACTTGCAAGACATGGAATCAATACGGTCGGTGTGCCGGGGACGATTGATCTTGACATTGCTTGTACAGAGTATACGATTGGCTTTGACACGGCAATCAATACCGCGATGGAGGCGATTGACAAGGTAAGGGATACTTCTTCATCTCATGAGCGGTGCTCGATCATCGAAGTTATGGGCAGACATGCAGGATACATCGCACTCTGGACAGGCGTTGCAAACGGTGCGGAAGATATTCTTCTCCCCGAGAAATACAATTACGATGAGCAGGAGCTGATCAACAATATTGTCAGAAGCAGAAAGAAAGGAAAGACGCACCATATCATCATCAATGCCGAGGGCATCGGACATTCTACCTCGATGGCAAAGCGAATTGAGGCAGCGACAGGAATCGAGACAAGAGCGACCATACTTGGCTACATGCAGCGCGGCGGCAATCCGACCTGTAAGGACCGCTTCTATGCGTCGATCATGGGGGCATACGCAGCAGATATCCTCTGTGACGGCAAGTCCAACAGAGTCGTAGCGTACAAGCATGGCGCCTTCGTTGATTATGATATCGAGGAAGCGCTCAATATGAAAAAGGGAATTGACGAGTACCAGTATGATATCTGCCGGAAGCTGTCGAGATAAGGCAATAGATTGAACAGTAGTATAACATATGCTATAATATACAGATATAATTGAAAAGGAAGATAGATGCACTTTTCTGAATCCCTTTCCAATTCGATTATATACCGGCCACTTGCGAAATGCAAGTGGTCTTTTACATTATTTGGCGATACTATTGTTTTATACGGCAAAAGTGATATAATTAACTTTGGTTTGTAAAATAAAGGAAATAAAGGTAAAGGATAAAATATCATGGCATATGAAATTAGTAACAAGCAGCCCAAAGCCAGAAAGTCTACCACGAGGCTGATCGCTTTTGGCTTTGCGATGATCATTCTGACAGGAACACTCCTGCTCACACTTCCCTTCGCGAATAAGTCTGGTCATGGGAATATGCTTAATTCCCTTTTTACGGCGACGTCTGCGACCTGTGTAACCGGGCTTGTCGTCGCAGACACTTACCAGAACTGGACCACGTTTGGACAGCTGGTCATACTCTGTATGATACAGGTCGGCGGACTGGGATTTATGACCATAGGAGCCTATATTTCTGTGATTCTCAAGAAGCGCATCGGCTTGCAGGAGAGAGAGCAGCTACAGGAAAGTGTGAATACCCTTGAAATAGCAGGTGTTGTTCGTCTGGTCAAAAAGATAGTTCAAGGCGCGCTCTGCATTGAGTTCTTGGGTGCAGTCCTGCTCTCTTTTCGGTTTATACCCCGTTTTGGCGTGGTGAAAGGAATTTATTATTCATTGTTTCATGCAGTATCGGCATTCTGCAACGGCGGCTTTGACCTGATGGGAACCGAGGAGGCATATTCCTCCCTTGTTGCGTATGAGGGGGACATTCTGGTCAATCTTGTGATTGTGGCGCTGATTCTTGTGGGAGGCATCGGTTTTATCGTGTGGGATGATGTGGCGCGGAACAAATGGCATTTCAAGCGTTATTTATTGCACAGTAAAATTGTACTGACTGTGACCTTTTTGCTGACTGTGATTGGGACAGTGCTGTTTCTGCTCACGGAAAACAATGCCGCCTTTGCGGGCATGAGTCCGCTTGAAAAAGTGCTGGGTGCGCTGTTTTCCGCTGTCACGCCGAGAACAGCAGGCTTTAACTCCGTCGATACGGCGGCACTGTCAAATTCCGGGAAATTAATAACGATGGTTATGATGTTTATTGGCGGCAGTCCCGGCTCCACCGCAGGCGGCGTCAAGACGACCTCTGTCATCGTACTGTTATTTTATGCGGGCGCCATGGTGCTCAACAAAGAGGACATCAACTTATTTGGCAGGCGCCTGACAGACGAGGTGGTCAAGAAGGCAAATGCGGTGGTGATTATCAATGCGACACTGACAATTGTAGCGACTGTTATTATTATGGCATTACAGCCGTTATTGAATTTCGAAGATGTGCTGTTCGAGGTGCTTTCCGCAATAGGAACCGTTGGCATGACGGTAGGCATCACGAGAGATTTAGATATAATAGCACGGGTTATTCTCATAGTGCTGATGTACTGCGGCAGGCTGGGCAGTCTTTCCTTTGCGCTGGTGTTTGCACAGAAAAATACTTCGGCGCCGATGCGCCAGCCGCAGGAAAAAATCATTGTAGGATAAGAAAACAAAAAATAGAAAGAGAGGCGTAAAATATGAAATCAATATTAATCATAGGAATGGGACGGTTCGGGCATCATCTGGCGGCGAATTTTCTCGAGCATAACCATGATGTGATGATTGTGGATGAGGACGAGGAGAAGCTGGCGGACATGGTGCCATATGCGACGAGCACCCGTATCGGCGACTGCACCAATGAGGAGGTGTTAAAGAGCATCGGCGTCAGGAACTTTGATGTGGTGTTTGTGTGCATTGGCACGAACTTTCAGAGCAGTCTTGAGATTACAAGCCTTGTCAAAGAGCTTGGCGCAAAGCGCGTGGTCAGCAAGGCGACAAGGGATATACAGGCAAAATTTTTACTGAGAAACGGTGCGGACGAAGTGATTTATCCCGATAAGGATATTGCGGAGAAGTGGGCGGAGCGCTACAGCCTTGACAATCTTTTTGACTATATTGACCTGCCGGGTGCATTTGGCATCTATGAGGTGCCGCCGCTTAAAGAGTGGGTTGGCAAGAGCATCAGGGAGTCGGATATTGCCGCAAAGCACAAGATTTCGATACTCGGCATTAAGAAAAAGCATGAGGAGGAAATGAGCGTGATGCCCTCTGCGGACTATGTTATCCGCGATACAGATCATCTGATGGTGATGGCTGGAAATGAGGTTGCCGAGCGCCTGCTCAAAGAAAACCGCAACAAATTTGCCAGCGCGTCATTTCGCAAATAGAATTGAATAAATCAACCAGCCTGTAAGAAGGCAGGCGAAAGGAATGAGTAAAGCATATGATAACAAGTATGGCAAACAGTAAAGTGAAACGGCTTGCAGCGCTGGCGCAGAAGGCAAAAGCGCGCAGGGAGGAGAACTGTTTTGTCGTGGAGGGCATACGCATGTTCCGGGAAGCCCCGCCGGACTGGATTAGGGAGGTATATGTCTCAGAAACATTTATAAGGAAGCATGGCAGTGAACTGCGTTGCAGCGCTCCCTTTGAAGTGCTTGCGGATGCTGTGTTCCAGAAGGCATCAGACACACAGACGCCGCAGGGAATCCTGTGCGTGCTCTCCATGCCCCGCTATGAGCTGGCAGAGCGTCTTGCAGGAGATTCTGATAGAGATACAGACACCGCCAAGGCGCCGCTTTATATGCTGCTCGAGGACTTACAGGATCCGGGAAATGTGGGTACGATTCTGCGCGCCGGCGAGGGGGCAGGCATTGACGGTGTGATCATGACCAGACAGACGGCAGATCTTTTTAATCCCAAGGTGATTCGTGCGACAATGGGATCCATTTACAGAGTTCCTTTTTTTATTGTCGATGCCTTGACGGACACCATAGATTTATTGCGGGAAAAAGGGGTGGCAGTCTATGCGGCGCACCTTGATGACAGCGTGGATTATGATGTGCCCGATTATACGCAGCCGACAGCCTTTCTGATCGGCAACGAGGGAAACGGGCTGCGGCGGGAAACGGCGCAGCGCGCGGCACAGTATATCAAGATTCCCATGGCAGGACAGGTCGAGTCGCTCAACGCCGCGATGGCGTCAGCAGTACTGATGTACGAGGCAGCGAGGCAGCGGCGGACCAAGACGAAAATCTAAAAATACATCAAGCTGGATTCACAAAAAAATACTACATTATTATAGAAAGAAAGAGGCAGTAAGAGATGAAAATCGGTTTTATAGGACTGGGAAATATGGCGTCAGCGATGATTGGCGGAATGCTGGATACAGGGACATTTACGCCCGCTCAGATCATAGGCTCTGCCAAGACGCAGGCGACGGCAGACAGGGCGGCAGAACGGTTTGGCATCGCCGCTGGAACAGACAACACAGAGACGGCAGGACAGGCAGATGTGCTGATTCTTGCCGTCAAGCCAGTATTTTTGCCAGAAGTGATTTCGGAGATTAAAAATGTTGTAGATGAAAGCAAGCTGGTAATATCCATTGCGGCAGGAAGGTCGATTCGCTGGCTGGAACAGGAATTTGGCAAAACACTCCGAATCATACGCTGTATGCCAAACACGCCGGCAATGGTCGGCGAAGGGTGCACATGCATCTGTCTGAAGGAAGAAGATGACAAAAATATTTTCAGGCAGGACGAGGAACTGGCGAAAAAGATTATGAACAGCTTCGGCAAGGCAAGCATTTTGCCAGAGCGCCTGATGGATGCCTTTATCGGCGTCGCGGGCAGTGCGCCAGCATATGTATTTATGTTTATTGAGGCGATGGCGGACGCCGCTGTGCTGGCTGGAATGCCCAGAGCGCAGGCGTATGAATTTGCGGCGCAGACAGTGATGGGCAGCGCCAAGATGGTGCTCGAGACAGGACAGCATCCGGGCGCCCTCAAAGATATGGTCTGCTCTCCCGCCGGCACAACGATTGAGGCGGTCCGCGTACTGGAGGAAAAAGGAATGCGCGCGGCTGTTATAGATGCCGTGAAGGCGTGTGTTGACAAATCGAGGAACCTGTGAAGGACAGGTGGAATACAATAGCAAAAAAGAGAATAATTTCCAAAAACATGAGTTCGCGACTTGACAAGACGCGAACTCTTTGCTATTATATAAAATCGTAATAGGTGTTAATAAATATGTAACAATTGTTGAAAAGATGTAAAACAAGTAACATATTTAGAGAGAAATGGAGAGACTATGAATACAAATTGTAAAAAGTGGAAATATCTGTTATGTATCACAGCAGTTATGACCGCGTTTTCGTCCATTCCGTTCAATACACAGGCAGCAGACCAGCAGGTGAAGCTGATGAATGATTTGGACAAAAAACAGCAAACCACATCAAGCAAGATGGATTCAGCACAGGGCAGGAATGTATTCGCTGTGACAGCAGGTGCAGCGAATGTACTGGATGCGGAGATTATGAGTTCTGCTCTCCCAGACGGGGCTGTACCAAGGATGATAACTCCAAAAACGAATGTTTCAAGTACGACGACAAAGAGTGATGCACTCGCCGCATTTGTGAAGGGCATGATGGTATTGCAGCCAGAAATGCTTCCACAGTCAAAACTTGTGATGGCGAAGGTCAATGAGTACGTTAATATCCGGCAGGAGGCAGATCAAGATGCCGAGAAGGTCGGTGTGCTCTACAAGGACTGCGGCGGAGATATTTTAGAGAAAAATAATGAATGGACCAAGATAAAGTCCGGTGATGTGACCGGATGGATTAAAAATGAGTACCTCTATTTCGGCAAAGAGGCGGAGGAGCTTGCAAAAGATGTGGGCGTTCTCACTGCATATGCCAACACAGAGACACTCAGAGTCAGAGAAGAGCCCAGCCTCGAATCAGGGATTGTCGGACTCCTCGCGGACGGTCAGGCAGTGGAAGCCATTGCGGAGGAGGGCGACTGGGTGCGCGTCAGCTACGAGGGCACGACGGGATTTGTCTCGTCAGAGTATGTCCGTGTAGAGTTTGGCATCGACACCGCAGAATCAATGGAGGCAATCCGTGAGAGAGAGGAAGCCGAGCGCGCCAGAGCCGCTGCGGAGGCAGAGGCAAAGCGCGTACAGCAAAAGGAAGCTGTGTTCGCAACAGCGTCAGAGCTTGATATCCTCGCAGCGCTGATTCAGTGTGAGGCGGGCGGCGAGCCTTATGAGGGGCAGGTCGCAGTCGGCGCAGTCGTTATGAACAGAGTGCGCAACGGTGGATATCCCAATAGCATAACAGAAGTTATCTATGCATCTGGACAGTTTGTGCCGGCATCGGGAGGACGCATGGAGTCCTTAATCCTCAACAAAACCACCAAGGCATCGTGCGTGCAGGCTGCACAGGAAGCAATCAACGGCGCATGCAATGTCGGGGACGCACTTCATTTTAGAAGAAATAACGGCAGACCGGGTCTTGTGATTGGAAATCATGTATTCTGGTAAATGCGTTTAATAAGTTCTGAAAAAGTTTTTAATCAAAAGCGTGGTTCATAAAAGAACTGCGCTTTTTCTTGCCCCTTTCGCAGAATTGTAGTAAAATACAAATAATTGATAATTTCGACATGAGGAGGTACAATCATGAACTTAAAAGGACGGAATTTTTTGACATTAAAGGATTTTACGCCGGAGGAGATTGTTGGACTGGTCGATTTGGCGGCAGAATATAAACAAAAAAAGAAACAGGGAATTTTGCACGACACACTCCGCGGCAAAAATATTGCACTCATTTTTGAAAAGACCAGCACGCGCACGCGCTGTTCTTTTGAGGTGGCAGCGCATGACCTTGGCATGGGGACGACATACCTTGACCCGTCTGGTTCTCAGATTGGCAAGAAGGAGTCCATTGCAGATACGGCGCGTGTCCTCGGCAGAATGTATGATGGAATCGAGTACCGCGGCTTTGAGCAGTCGATTGTGGAGGAACTTGCCAAGTACGCGGGCGTTCCGGTGTGGAATGGGCTTACCAATGAGTATCACCCGACACAGATGCTTGCGGACATGCTGACAATCAGAGAGCATTTTGGATATCTCAAGGATATCAAATTAACCTATATGGGGGACGCCCGCTATAACATGGGCAATTCCCTGATGATTGTGTGCGCGAAGTTGGGAATGCACTTTACAGCGTGCACGGCAAAAGAATATTTTCCAAAGGAGGCGCTTGTCGCGCAGTGCAGGGAGTACGCAGCGCAGTCTGGCGCGACGATCACGCTCACAGAGGACGTATCCGCCGGGACAAAAGGTGCAGATGTTATTTACACAGATGTATGGGTTTCAATGGGAGAGCCAGAGGAGGTGTGGGCTGAGCGCATCGCAAAGCTTTCGCCGTACAAGGTGACGAAGGAGATCATGGACAACGCAGGTGAAAAGGTGGTATTTCTGCACTGTCTGCCCGCATTCCACGACTTAAAGACCAAGATTGGCAAAGAGCAGAGTGAAAAATATGGCTTCACAGAGCTTGAGGTGACAGATGAAGTGTTTGAGTCGGCGCAGTCGCTTGTGTTTGAGGAGGCAGAAAACCGTATGCATACGATTAAGGCGGTGCTTGCTGCGACCCTTGGCGCAGTGTAGGGATGTATTTGTGGCAGGCTTCCGGGCAGCAAGGAGTTTGTATGAAAAATGAGGAGATATTAAAAAAACTTCGGGAAGCAGGAACGTATGTGAGCGGTCAGGAGTTGTGCGAACAATACGGCGTATCGCGCACTGCCATATGGAAAGCAATACGGCAGCTTGAGAAGGAAGGATACGTCATTGAGGCGCAAAATAACAGGGGTTATCGTCTTGTGGAGAAGGACGGCGCAGACTTATTTTCGAAAATAGAGCTTGAGAGTAAGATCGAGACAGCATGGGTTGGCAGAAAGCTAGTATTTCAGAAGGAAACTGGCTCGACAAACATTGATGCCAAAGAGCTTGCGGAGAACGGGGAGGCGTCTGGCGCAGTGGTCGTGGCGGACATGCAGACCGCAGGGCGCGGACGGCGCGGCAGAGGCTGGGTATCGCCTGCGGGAAAGGACATTTACATGACCATTATGCTGCGCCCGCAGTGCAGGCCGGAGAAGGCTTCGGTGCTGACACTGGTGATGGCGCTCGCGGTGTTAGAGGCAGTGTCAGAGCTGCTTTCGCAGGGCTGCTATATCAAGTGGCCGAATGACATTGTGGTCAATGGGAAAAAAGTCTGCGGAATCCTGACGGAGATGAGTGCGGAACTGGACCAAATCCACTATGTCGTGATCGGGGCAGGCATCAATGTGAATCAGGAGACGCTTGCCCCAGAGATTCAGGAGACGGCAACCTCGATCTGCATCGAGCGCGGCCAGCAGACAAACCGCGCAGAACTGACGGCGCGCGTTCTGTATTATTTTGAAAAAAATTATGCCGTATTTGAAAAGAGCTGGGATTTTTCCGGACTGGTGGAGAAATACAATCAGTTTTTGGTAAACCGTGACAGGCAGGTGCGTGTTCTTGACCCCAAAGGCGCGTATGATGGTATTGCAAGAGGCATTAATGAAAAAGGGGAACTGCTTGTCGAGCGGCTCAGTGACGGCGCGATCGTGCAGGTTTATGCGGGCGAGGTGTCCGTGCGCGGCATCTATGGGTATGTATGATTGAAAAGAGGGATTATGACAGAGAACAGGAATCGCATTGTTCTGTGCGGGGCAAATGCCTACGAACAGAAATATTATTTTAACGAAGCGTTTCACAATATTCCTGAATCCATCAAGGAGGAACTGCATATTATATGTGTGTTGTTCACAGAGGAGGTGGGCGGCGTATTCACCATCGTATTCGAGGAAGATGGGAGTGTGAGCCTTGAGACGGACGCCTGCGAGGAGGATATTTTATATGATGAGATCAGCAGCGGACTCTTGGTGCGGGAGATACGAATGCAGCGTCAGGAATTATTGGAGTCGCTGAGTCTTTTTTACAGAGTGTTTGTGCTGCATGAACAGGGGTAGCGCAAAAAAGGGGGAGAGCACATGATTTTAGTAGTAGACGTAGGAAATACAAACATTACATTTGGCGTATATGACAGGAAAAGTCTGGTCACGACGTTTCGCCTGATGGCAAAGACACAGCGGACTTCGGACGAATATGGTGTGCTGATCACAGAGCTTTTGTCCAAAAATCATGTCAATACGAAAGCGATCGAGGGCGCCATTATAGCAAGCGTCGTGCCAAACGTCATGCACGCGCTCACTGGCGGCATTAAGCGCTATGTGTCTGAGCGGCTGATGACGGTGGGCGTTGGCATTAAGACCGGCATTAAGATTGTGACGGAAAATCCAAAAGAAATCGGTCCAGACCGAATTGTGGACGCAGTCGCTGCATATGAATTATATGGAGGACCGGTGCTTGTCTTAGATTTCGGTACGGCGACGACGTATGACCTTGTCGATGAAAAAGGGTGCTTCTGCGCAGGCATCACGGCGCCGGGAATCCGGATCTCGGCAAAAGCGCTGTGGGAGGACGCCGCAAAACTCCCAGAAATCGAAATCAAGAAGCCCGCCTCCATTCTGGCGCAGGAGACGATATCAAGTATGCAGGCAGGGCTTGTGTATGGGCAGATTGGTCAGACAGAGTACATTGTAAACCGTGTCCGCAAGGAGACTGGCTATGCGCACCTCAAAGTCGTTGCGACAGGGGGGCTTGGGCGCATCATTGCGGAAGAGACGGACGTGATACAAGAGTACAACAGTGCGCTCACGCTGGAGGGACTAAGAATTATCTATGAAAAGAACAACAGATAGTGCAGCAGGCAGACGGCTGAAAATCGGCAGTGTCGTTCTGGAAAACAATATTATGCTCGCACCGATGGCAGGGGTTACAGACCTGCCATTTCGACTGGTTTGCAAGGAGCAGGGCGCAGGGCTTTTGTGCATGGAGATGGTGAGTGCCAAGGCCGTGCATTTCAACAATAAAAATACTGAGGCGCTGATGGAGATACACCCGGAGGAGATGCCAGTCTCGCTGCAACTGTTTGGCGCAGAGCCGGCAGTGATGGCAGAGACGGCAAAACGCATTGAAGAGCGTCCATTTGCGGTCTTAGACATCAACATGGGCTGTCCTGTGCCAAAGGTTGTCAACAACCATGAGGGCAGCGCGCTGATGCTGGAACCCAAGCTTGCGGGCGAAATTATCTACGCGGTGTCCCATGCGGTGAAAAAGCCTGTGACCGTAAAAATCCGCAAGGGCTTCAATGACGCGTCGGTCAATGCCGTCGAAATCGCCAAGATTGCCGAGCAGAACGGCGCGGCGGCAGTCGCAGTACACGGCAGGACCAGAGAACAATATTATGCCGGCAAAGCGGACTGGGAGATTATCCGTCAGGTAAAGGAGGCAGTGCGTATTCCTGTCATTGGAAACGGCGATGTGACCGGCGCTGAGTCAGCGGCGCAGATGCTGACAGAGACAGGCTGTGACGCCGTGATGGTAGGCAGGGCAAGCCGCGGAAATCCATGGATTTTCAGGGAAATCAACCAGTATCTCGACACGGGCAGCATTCCGCCAAGACCTTCGAAGGAGGAGGTCTGCGACACAATTTTAAGACATGCGAAGCTACAGCTTGATTTGAAGGGCGAGTACATTGCCGTGCGTGAGATGCGAAAGCATGTGGCATGGTACACCGCAGGCTATCCGCATTCCGCAGGGCTGCGCAGACTGGTGAATGAGATTGAGAGCTTTGCAGAACTCACAGAAAGTGTGCAAAAGATATTTTTGGGGGATTCTTAGGGTTTTTGCATAGATTTTAAAATCTTGACATAATAGTGAAAAGACGCTATAATATGCAACAGAATTTTTGGGTAATAAATGATATCATGATATAAATAGAAAGGACAAAGATTTCATGGAAGCGAAAAAGAATTTATTAACACGTGAAGGTCTTAAAAAATATGAGGATGAACTGCATGAGCTTAAAGTAGTCAAACGAAAAGAGGTTGCACAGAAAATAAAAGAAGCAAGAGAGCAGGGCGACCTTTCGGAGAACGCAGAGTACGATGCGGCGAAGGACGAGCAGCGCGACATTGAGGCGCGTATCGAGGAGCTTGAGAAAATCCTTAAAAACGTGGAAGTCGGCGATATGGACGAGGACGGGCACGATTTAGACAAAGTGAGCTTCGGACTTGCTGTGAAGGTAAAGGACAACGAGTTTGATGATGAGATGGAGTTTAAGATTGTGGGCGCGACGGAGGCAAACAGCTTAAAGGGCAGGATTTCAAATGAGTCGCCGCTCGGCAAGGCACTGATCGGGGCAAAGAGAGGCGATATTGTCACTGTGGAGGCGCCGGCGGGCGTGATTGAATACACGATACTAGATATTTATAAGCCAGAGTAAAAGCGAGGTGCTTTTGAGGCGTCAGGCTGAGAGAAGGACTGCGCCTTTTGGGAAAACACTGGCAGAATGAGAGGAGAATTTTTGTGGCACAAGAGAATCAAAACCAGAATCAAAACCAGCAGCAGGATGTAAACCAGCTTTTGAAGGTGCGCAGGGAAAAATTAGCCGCGTTGCAGGAGGCAGGAAAGGACCCATTTCAGATTACAAAATTTGACGTGACACACCACAGTCAGGAGGTGAAGGACAACTTCGACGCGCTCGAGGGGAAGAATGTCACCATCGCAGGCCGCATGATGTTCAAGCGCGTCATGGGGAAGGCTTCTTTTTGCAATATACAGGACTTAAAGGGAAATATCCAGTGCTATGTCGCAAGGGACAGCATTGGCGAAGAACCCTATGCAGATTTCAAGAAATACGATGTCGGCGATATCCTTGGCATATACGGAGAGGTATTCAAGACAAAGACAGGTGAGATGTCCATTCATGCGGCTTCTGTCACACTGCTGTCAAAGAGCCTTCAGATTCTTCCTGAGAAATTCCACGGGCTGACCGACACAGATATGCGCTACCGCCAGAGGTATGTTGACCTGATTATGAACGCAGAGGTGAAGGATACCTTTATCAAGCGTTCCAAGGTGCTTTCAAGTATTCGTCGTTATCTCGATGCGCAGGGCTTTATGGAGGTTGAGACACCGATGCTGGTGTCCAACGCAGGCGGTGCGGCGGCAAGACCGTTCGAGACACATTTCAACGCACTTGATGAGGATTTAAAGCTGCGCATCTCGCTGGAGCTGTATCTCAAGAGACTGATTGTAGGCGGTATGGAGCGCGTCTATGAGATCGGGCGTGTGTTCCGCAACGAGGGACTTGACACGAGACATAATCCAGAATTTACCCTGATGGAGCTGTATCAGGCATACACGGATTATCACGGCATGATGGATTTGACAGAAAATCTTTACCGCTATGTGGCAAAGGAAGTGACTGGCTCAGAGATTCTTACTTACGGTGAACATCAGATGGATTTGTCAAAGCCGTTTGAGCGCATTACGATGGTCGATGCTGTCAGGAAATATTCCGGTGTGGATTTCGATGAGCTTCACACGCTCGAGGACGTAAGGGCAGTTGCAAAGGAAAAGCACATTGAATTTGAAGAGCGCCATAAGAAGGGCGACATCTTGAATCTTTTCTTTGAGGAGTTTGTGGAGGAGCACTTAATCCAGCCGACATTTGTGATGGACCACCCGATCGAGATTTCCCCGCTCACCAAGAAAAAGCCAGAGAATCCGGAGTATGTGGAGCGCTTTGAGTTCTTCATGAACGGCTGGGAGATGGCGAATGCATATTCCGAGCTGAACGACCCCATTGACCAGCGCGCGCGCTTTGCAGCGCAGGAGGAGCTTCTGGCAGCGGGTGATGCGGAGGCGAACCACACGGACGAGGACTTTCTGAATGCACTCAGCATCGGTATGCCGCCAACTGGGGGAATTGGATTTGGGATTGACAGAATGGTCATGATGATGACGAACAGCCCAGCGATAAGGGATGTACTGCTGTTCCCGACGATGAAAACTTTGGGTAAAGAAAGCCAGTAAAATCAAGGGTTTCAGCGATTTTGAGTTGCAATTTACTACAAATTTACTACGCATAATACGGAATAATACTTGATAATACATTTTTATGCGACATCTAATTTTATAGGATATGTGCCTTTAGGACACTCTCCAAGTGAGAATTTGGGAGTGTCCTTTTGTTATGGTCAGAAAATATAAAATTGGAGGTAGAAAGAATGAACAACACAGCGTTAAGAGCAGAGGCGCAGAGCGCCAACAACACACACATGGTTTTTGCAAACGAGGAACATGAGAAATTTTATAATGATAAACTGGAACAAGATAGCATGGAGTCTGTCAGGATTGCCTTTAAACTTTACACAGACTGCGAGTGAGGAAAACTGTCAATCGTAAGCCTATGGAAGAAATTCTTGCAGAAATGGAGAAGAAACATGCTGAAAA
>ERZ808028.115-NODE-115-length-84936-cov-16.200156_pt1 | contig 84936 bp, 80 predicted proteins | sample MGYA00380184_ERZ808028 | MGnify/ENA primary metagenome ERZ808028 (study PRJEB31490, sample SAMN06133397) | mouse gut metagenome | isolation source: J8_1 | host: mice | place: China: Chengdu | collected 2015-05 ... | reverse complement strand
TGTTCTCCCGCCATTTTTTCTCTCCTCCCTTTTCGTTGAGGACTATTATATCACATTCTTATTGACGACACCATCTAAAACCCGATGTGTCCAATCTTATTGGTACAGTTTATTTGAGGATGGAGAATAGAATGAAAAAGAAAGAGTAACTCTTGCAAGTGCTAACTGTTCAGCACATCTGCCGTCTGCAAAACCATTGGGGCACACTTTTGCAAAGGTGGGGTACAAAAGTCGGATCATTTTTAAGAAATGTATTGACACTGTGTCAGGAAGCTGTTATAATGGCTTCCTGACACAGCGTCAGAAACGGAGGGGATATATATGCCAAAGGGATCGGCAGAATTGACGAACGCGCGAAAGGAAGAGATCATTCATGCCTGCGCGTCCTTATACGAAACGATGAGTTTCAAAGAGATTACGATCAAGGAGATTGGAGCCGCCACGTCCTTTACCCGTACATCTATCTACAACTACTTTCAGACCAAGGAGGAAATCTTTTTAGCCCTGCTACAGCAGGAGTATGAAAAATGGATCGTGGACTTGGACAAGATCGCCGAAACGCATGAGGTTATGACAAATGACGCGCTGGCCCAGGAATTGGCTCGGTCATTGGAAAGGCGCGCCCTGCTGTTGAAGCTGATGACCATGAACCATTATGATCTGGAGGAAAACAGCCGGATCGAGCGCCTTGTAGAGTTTAAAACAGCATATGGAAATTCGATTCGGGCGTTGGAACGCTTGCTGAGAAAATTCTGCCCACAGATGGGACCAGCCAGCCGGCAGCAGTTTTTGTACGCGTTTCTGCCATTCGTATATGGCGTTTATCCATATACGGCTGTTACTGACAAGCAGAAAGAAGCCATGGAAAAGGCGGGAACTGATTTTGTATATATGTCCATCTATGGAATGGTATACGCCTGCACAAAACAGCTTTTAGCCGGAAACCAGTCATGACGCAAATTCAAGGCAAGAGGTTTCATTGGGAAATCAAATAATCGCAGGAGGAATCCATTATGAGCAAAAAATTAGTAGCGTACTTTTCCGCCAGCGGCACCACCGCCGCCGTGGCAAAAACACTGGCTGAGGCGGCGGGCGCCGGCCTCTACGAGATCAAGCCCCAGGTGCCCTACACCCGCGCCGACCTGGACTGGACCAACAAGCGATCCCGCAGCAGCGTGGAGATGAATGACAAGTCCTTCCGTCCCCCGCTGGCCGACCGGGACGCCCCTGTGGCGGACTGCGACACCATCTTCCTGGGCTTCCCCATCTGGTGGTACACCGCCCCCACCATTATCAACACCTTCCTGGAGAGCTATGACTTCACTGGCAAGACCATCATCCTGTTTGCCACCTCCGGCGGCAGCGGATTTGGTAAGACAGCCTCCGATCTGGCGACCAGCGCCCCCGGCGCGGTCATCCGGGAGGGAAAACTGCTGAACGGGCGGCAGACCAAAGAGGCCCTCGCGGCCTGGGCCGGCGGCTTGTCATGATAAGGGGGACCTGCGCGATGAAAAAATTTTGTCTGATGATGAGCGCGCTGGCCCTTGGTCTGGCACTCCTCCTCTCGTCCTGCGGCGGGGAGAGCAACTCCATCCCCTCCAACACACCTGCTCCCGGCACATCTGTCCCCACCGTTCCGATGGAGGCGGCGTCCACCCCGCCGCAGGAGGAGCCGTCCAGTGAACCGAAGGACAATGGGAAGAAAATTTTAATCGCCTATTTCTCCGCCACCAACAACACAGAGGGCGTTGCAAACCATTTAGAGTCCATTCTGGGCGCTGATCTCTATGAAATTGTGCCGGAGACACCCTACACCTCCGACGATCTGAATTACAACGATTCCTCCAGCCGCTCCAGCCGGGAGATGAACGACCCGGATGCCCGCCCCGCCATTTCCGGCGGCGTGGACAGCATGGAGCAGTACGATGTGATCTTCTTGGGCTACCCCATCTGGTGGGGCGAAGCCCCCAGGATCATCAATACCTTCCTGGAGAGTTATGATTTAAGCGGAAAAACCATTGCGCCCTTCTGCACCTCCGCCAGCAGCCCCATGGGGTCCAGCGCCACAAAATTGCAGGATCTGACCGGTGCCGCGGAGTGGCTGGAGGGCCGGCGGTTCAGCGGCGGGGCCTCCGTCTCTGAGGTGCAGTCCTGGGTGGACAGCCTGGATCTGAAGGTCTAATCCTATGAGGTCAAAACAAGTAGTAAAAATCTGCGTGGACGCCGCCATGACCCTGGGGCTGCTGTTCCTGATGGGTTATCACCTGTGGGGCGACACCGCCCATGAATGGGTGGGCGCGGGGATGTTCGCCCTATTCATCCTCCACCATGTTCTCAATTGGAGCTGGTGGGCGGGGATATGCAAGGGCCGGTACACCGCGGCCCGCACCCTGCTGGCAGTGATTGACCTGCTCACTCTGGCGGCGATGCTGGGCCTAGTGGTCAGCGGCGTGATCCTCTCCAGCAAAGTGTTCGCGTTTCTCCAAATCCGGGGGCCCATGGCCTTTGCCCGGAAGCTGCATATGGCCGCGTCCTATTGGGGATTCCTCCTGATGGCGGCGCACCTGGGACTACACTGGGGAACGCTGACCGGGATGGTCCGAAAAGCGGGAAAGGCGCGGCTTGCGGGCAGGCCCGTTTTCCCAATACCTGCGGTCATCGCCGCGATGGTCGCCGTCTATGGAGTTGCGGCGGTGGTCAAGCGTGATTTGGCAACCTATCTGTTTCTGCGGGCAGAATTCGTCTTTTTGGATTTCAACGAATCAAAAATCCTGTTCTATCTGGATTACTTGGCAATCATGGGGACGTTTATCTTCCTATCCCATTTCGCATCGAAGATACTCAAAAAAATAAGGTGAGGAAAACAAGATGAAGATTACCATTATTACTGGAAGCCCCCACAAAGGGGAAGCTGCTGGACTCCCAAGCGGTCGTGCTGGTTACGCCCTCAAATCATGCAAAAGGAGACAACAACAATGAAAAACCTGAAACAATTTGGTACGATGTTCCTGACCCTGGTTCTGGCACTGGCCCTGACTGTCCCGGCCTTCGCCGCTGTGGACGACACCGGCTATACCGATGTGGACGCTGGCACCCCATATGCCGGAGCGGTGGTCTGGTGCCGGGAACGCGAGTTGATGGACGGTGTGGGCGGCGGACGCTTCGACCCGGACGGCACCCTCACCCGCGCCGCCCTGGCCACGGTTTTGTGGCGCATGGAGGGCAGGCCCGTGGTGAACTACCTCATGCGCTTTTCCGATGTGGACGAGGGCCAGTGGTATACCGAGGCGGTGCGCTGGGCGGCCTCCGAGAAGATTATGGAGGGATACGGTGATGGCTTCTTCGGTACGGAGGACCCCGTAACCCGCCAGGACATGACCACCATCCTCTGGCGCTATGCCGGGGAGCCCTCTGCCGAGCGTGGGAACGATTTTACCGATGAGGCGGACATCGCCGCCTGCGCTTCCACCGCCGTGGATTGGGCGGCTGAGAAGGCTGTCGTTGCCCTGGTGTCCGATGGTGTATTCGACCCGCGCGGCGACGCGGCCCGCCACCAAATCGCCTCCGCGCTGATGAATTTTGTCCAGAATATTCAGCCCGAGCCCAAACCTGAGCCCGGTGATGGCTCGAAGGTGCTGATCGCCTACTTCTCCGCCACCAACAACACCAAGGGCATCGCAAACCACTTGGACGCCATTCTGGACGCTGACCTCTACAAAATCGTGCCGGAGACGCCCTATACCAGCGCGGACTTGAACTACAACACCGACTGCCGCGCAAATCGGGAGCAGAACGATCCCTCCGCCCGCCCCGCTATCTCCGGCAGCGTGGACAACATGGAGCAGTATGATGTGATTTTCCTTGGCTACCCCATCTGGTGGGGGCAGGCTCCGAAGATCATCAGCACCTTCCTGGAGAGCTATGACCTCGACGGCAAGACCATCGTACCCTTCTGCACCTCCGGCAGCAGCCCCATCGGTTCCAGCGCCACGAACCTCCATAGCCTCGCCGGCAATGCTACATGGCTGGATGGTCAGCGGTTCAGCGGCAGCGCCGACCGCTCCGCGGTGGAGACTTGGGTGAACGGCCTTGGGCTGGCCCTGGCCCCCGCGGCCTGAATATTGGACTGTGAAAAGGCCCCATCCCAGCTGGGGTGGGACCTTTTCGTCCAAAACAGGAGTTGGAAAACACCATGAAACGAAATTTTACCTTATTGATTACCCTTCTGCTGGCACTTGCGCTGGCAGGATGCGGAAACAGTGAACAAGAGAAGCCCTCCGCTCCCGCTGAAGCGAACCAGACCGTCACTGTCCCAGCAGACAGCACATCCCCTGAGATCGCGCCGCCAGAGGATTTTGCGTTGATCAGCGGCGGGACTTTCCAGATGGGCAGCCCGGAATCGGAACCATGGCGCTCGGGGGATGAAACCGCCCATACTGTCACACTCAGCGGCTTTTACATCTGCCAGTACGAGGTGACCCAGGCGGACTATCAGGCGGTCATGGGCGGTAACCCCAGCAACTTCTCTGGCGATGATCTGCCGGTGGAGAATGTCTCCTGGATGGACGCGATCCGCTACTGCAACACCCGCAGCACCCAAGAGGGCTTGACCCCGGCCTATACAGTGGATGGACAAAATGCCTCCTGGGACCGAAGCGCCAACGGCTACCGGTTGCCCACGGAAGCGGAATGGGAGTACGCCTGCCGCGCCGGAACGGATACGCCCTTCAACACGGAGACCTCCATCAGCGCGGAGGAGGCCAACTATTGGGGCCATTATCCCTATCTCATTGAGGACAACTATTTCACCCAAGGCAACCTGGAAACCAAGCCCGGTGTTTACCGAGAGTCCACCGTGTCGGTGGGCAGCTTCCAGCCCAATGCCTGGGGACTATACGATATGCACGGCAACGTAGGCGAATGGGTATGGGATTGGTATGGTCCCTACGAAACCGGGGAGCAGACTGATTCCACCGGCCCCGCCAGCGGCACCCGCCGGGTGTACCGGGGCGGCGGCTGGAATGACTTCGCCAAAAACCTCCGCTCCGCTTATCGGGCCACCCTTCCTCCAGACAGCGCGAGCTTCAACATCGGCCTGCGGCTGGTGCGCAACGCGGGAATTGGCAGCGGGAATGTGGAATCCTCCTCTGCACAGTCCAACGGGCAGAGCGGCAGCAATGTCCTGATTGCCTATTATTCCTGGGGCGGCAATACCAGAGGAATTGCCCAGGAGATCCAGCGTCAGACCGGAGCCGAGCTGTTTGAAATCGAAATGGCGACTCCCTACTCCACCGACTATAACACGGTTCTGGAACAGGCACAGAAGGCCCAAAACAGCCAGGACCGTCCGGAGCTGTCCACCCATGTGGAGGATATGGACCAATATGACACAATCCTCCTGGGCTACCCCAACTGGTGGGCATCCATCCCTATGCCGGTGGCGTCCTTTCTAGAGGAGTACGATTTTACCGGCAAGACCATTGTCCCGTTTTGCAGCCACGGCGGCGGGCGGTTCGGGCAAAGCCTGACGGCGATCACAAAGCTGGCGCCTGACGCTGTGCTGGGCGAGGGACTGGCCGTCAACTACTCCGGCGGTTCTGGAATGCCGGACGATGTGACCGCATGGTTGGAGAAAAACAACATTCCCACATCTATTTCAAAATAAAGCGGAGGTAATTTTTATGGTAACGCAGACAGCGGGCCGTGACCAGTTGGGGAATTTCGCCCCCAAGTTTGCCCAGCTCAATGACGACGTTCTCTTTGGCGAGGTGTGGAACCGGGAGGGCCTGTCCCTCAAGCTGCGCTCTATCCTCACTGTCACCGTGCTGGTAAGCAAGGGGCTGGTGGATAGTTCCTTCCAATACCATTTGCAAACCGCAAAAAAGAACGGCGTGACCAAGATGGAGATGGCCGAGATCTTGACCCATGTGGCCTTTTATGCCGGTTGGCCCAACGCCTGGGCCGCTTTCCGCATGGCAGTGGAGGTCTATAGGGCTGACCCAGGCGTGAATGGCGGAATGTTCGGCCTGGGCCAGCCTAACGACGCCTATGCCCAGTATTTCACCGGTCAGAGCTATCTGAACCCCCTCACTGATCCCAAGGAGACTATTTTCCTGGCTAACGTGACCTTTGAACCGGCCTGCCGCAACAACTGGCACATCCACCACGCATCTCAGGGCGGCGGACAAATCCTGCTCTGCACTGATGGTCGGGGCTGGTATCAAGAGTGGGACCAGGACGCCAGGGAGCTCCATCCCGGGGATGTGGTCTACATCCCCGCCGGGGTAAAGCACTGGCATGGCGCCGCCAAGGACAGCTGGTTCAGCCACATCGCTTTTGAGGCACCCGGTGAGGGGTGTTCCACCGAGTGGCTGGAATCTGTATCAGATGAAAATTATAATGCTCTGGATTCATAAAGTAGACAGCCTTTATCTTGATTTTTCTCGCCCAGATTCTTAGGAGGGGTGTTTTAAAGGCTGCGTGTACTACTGGATTCGAGCAGACAAGCCCTTGTTGTACCCGTTGTTTTGACACACGATCAGGCGCACAGCGTCGGAAAGGAAGAAGCCTATGAATGTCAGAAAACCTGCCAACCCGTCGCTTGACCGAGAGCGAGATGACGTGGCTGAAAAATCGGACCCACTTGCCCTTGATGATTTTTTTGAATAGACGAAAAAGCTCTGCCATGTTATAATAAAGGAGCTTTTTTCATGATCCAAGTGGGAGGAGGACCTTGCGCTGATGGGCTTCCGGGAGGCGGAATAGGCCTCCGCGCTAAGCACAAAAAATAACCGAGGAAGGGGTTGGAACCATGAATTACCGCAGATTGGGAAAAACAGACCTGATGGTCAGCGAGATTGGCTTCGGCGGTGAGTGGATGGAGCGCCATACCGCTGAAGAATGCGCGGCGGTGGTGAACCGGGCGGAGGAGCTGGGGATCAACATCCTGGACTGCTGGATGTCCAACCCGGAGGTGCGCGACAGCCTGGGCCTGGCCCTGGCCGGGCGGCGGGAACGCTGGTATATCCAGGGCCACGTCGGCTCCACCTGGCAGGACGGGCAGTACGTCCGCACCCGGGACGTGGACAAGTGCCGGGTGGCCTTTGAGGATCTGCTGGTCCGGCTCCAAACCGATTACATCGATCTGGGCATGATCCACTTCGTGGACACAGAGAGCGACTGGGCCGCCGCCATGAGCGGCCCCTACCTAGACTACGTGAAGGAACTGAGGGCTGGCGGAAAAATCCGGCACATCGGCATGAGCACCCACAATCCCGTCATGGCGAAACGGGCGGTAGAGAGCGGGCTGGTGGAGATGCTGCTGTTCAGCGTGAACCCGGCCTTCGACCTGCTGCCGCCCACGGACAACATCGACAACTACTTTGCCGACGAGTACCAGGCGGGCCTGGGGGGCATCGACCCCCAGCGGGCGGAGCTGTACAAGCTGTGCGAACAGCACGACGTAGGGCTGACGGTGATGAAGCCCTACGCCGGAGGGCGGCTGTTTGACGAGAAACGCTCCCCCTTCGGGGTGGCACTCACCCCGGTACAGTGCATCCACTACTGCCTCAACCGGCCCGCCGTGGCCTCCGTGCTGGCGGGGTACGACACCCCGGAGCACGTGGAGCAGGCTGTAGGCTACGAGACCGCCTCCGAGCGGGACAAGGACTACGCCAGCGTTCTGGCCAGTGCCCCCAAGCACACCTTCGGCCAGGGGGAGTGTACTTATTGCGGCCACTGCCGGCCCTGCCGGGTGGACATCGACATCGCCATGGTGAACAAATATTACGACCTGGCGTCCATGCAGCCTGAGGTGCCCGCCACGGTGCGTGCCCACTACCAGGCCCTGAGGCACCGGGCGGATGAGTGCATCGGCTGCCGGGCCTGTGAGCACCGCTGTCCCTTCGGCGTGCCCATCGCGGAGCGGATGGGCGCAGCGGCCCGGCTCTTTGGGGCAGGGGGCTGACGGAGGCTGCAGATCTTATCAACTGCGCAGGAGCGCAATTTATTGAAGCGGAGTGTCCTTATGGGATTTGAGTTTCCCACGAAGGGCACTCCGCATTTTTATTGTCCAAAACCATATCAAGCGATCCGCTCCGGGGAGTAGCTGACGGCTACTCCCTTTCTCGTCCCCATTTTGATTTCCACGTTTGGGATATTCCTGCGGCCAGGGACAGTAAATGCACCGATACAGTTGTAATAGATCGTGATGTACTGGGTAGTAACGCCGTCCTTCTTCTCGGCATGGAGTATCCTTTTTTGTCCGTCCCATGGAGAGCGATTCCCACCCAAGCGTAGAGTTCCGCAGGGAACACCTTCAGTATGACCGGGACAACGATTGCTTTCGCTGCCCGAATGGGAAAGAGCTTACTTTGACCACCGTGGCCCGCCTCGGCGTTGGTGATGTAACCCATCTGTGTGTCGGAGATATGCAGCAGTTTGGCAAGCTCAGCCCGGTCGGTGGCCGCCTGGTTGAACAGCAGCAGAAATTCGGAGTTTGCCAGCATGAGCCGGGCCGTCTCGGATTTCAGACATTCCTCAATGTTCTGCGTGGCCGCATAGAGGCCCGTATTCGCGCTCGGCGTCTATGATGATAATATCGTCCCCGGTGGCGAGGGCCACGTTCTGGATCGTGGACTTCATAGCCATAGACTTGCCGGAGCCGGACACACCCAGATAGAAAGCATGGGGGGAAATCAGCCGCTTGCGGTCACAGATCAGCAGGTTCTTACTGATGGCGTTCACCCCATAGGACAGGCCGCCGGGGTCTTGTATCTCCTGGAGGCGGAAGGGCATAAGGACGGCGGTGCTCTCGGTGGTCAGGGTACGCATGGCTTTCACACGGCGCAGGCCGTAGGGCAGGACGGTGTTCAAACCGTCCTCCTGCTGGTAGCGCAGGATGGAGAATTGGCAAAGGTGCTCCCGTCCGATGGAAAGGAGGGCGTCAGTGTCCGCGTCAAGCTGCTCCAGGGTGTCCGCAACGTGTACCAACGTCACCACGGCAAACATCATGTGCTGGTCCCGCTCGGTGAGGTTGGCCAAAAATTCCTTGGCCTCCCCCCGAAGCTGTTCCAGGTCGTAGGGAATGGTGGCGGTGAAATTGTTTTTGTCGTTCTGCCGCTGCTGCCAGCGGGTGATGTCAGTCTCGATCCCCATGATCCGGCTTTGGATTTTCCTGGGAATTTTGAGATACGGTGTATTCACACTCCCGGTCATACGCCGGGGCATATGGTGCTCTATCTTCCAAAGGAACAGCTTCTGTTTTCCGGAGATCATATTCTCTTTGATATCACGCCCAATATCGCAGTGTGGCATGGAGTGCCCCACTCTCTGGCGGATTACCTGGCAAGGAGGGGCCTTCCATTATCCGGCAAAAGCAAAATGGAGTGCCAGCAGCACCGACGCATTCACCACCGGCACCGTCACCGTGTCATAACCATTTTTGGAAATCAGCTCGGTATACGCGCCGAAAATAGACGCGGCCAGCGACAAGAGTATGCAGTGATACCAGGGCATGGCCGTCAGGATCAGCATGGTCACCGTCCCCACCGCCGTGGACACGGCCAGCATGGCTGCAGAGCCCTCCCAGGTTTTCTTTGGGTCGGCCAGGGGCAGCTTCACATGGTGCTTCCCGAAGCGGTGCCCCGCCAGCGCCGCCGCGCCGTCCCCAGTCCCCCACATGAGGATGGAAGCCGCCGCCATCCAGGGCAGGCCGAACCCGCCCCAGCACACCGCCACCAGCGCCGCATCCATGACAAACAGCAGAAGCAGGCTCTTTTTGACTTCCCCAGGCCCTTTCTGGACGAAAAGCCCGCCAAACCAGGGCTGTCCCTCCAGTGCGCACAGGATGGGGTACACCGCCGCCGCGAACAGCAGGGCCGTGAGGGACGCCTGGTACCACTCCTCCGCCGCCCACATCATCTCCACCAGGCAGGTGAACGCCGCCAAGTGCAGCAGCTTGCGGAACACATGGGACGGGATTTTGAAAAAATGGTGCAGGCAGAGCAGAATGACGGCGGCTGGGATAATGTACTCCAAAAACTCCAGCGTACAGCCAAGCACGCCGTACAGCAGCGGCACGGCTTTAATGTGTTCCCAGTAGTGGAGCAGGATGAGCGCCGCCCCCAGCAGGGTGAGCACCACGCCGGTCACCAGCCCCACGGTGCGGCTGTCCACCCGGTTGGCGAACCGGGCAGAGGCCAGGGACGCCGCCGTGGCCACGGTCATGCACAGCACCAGCACCGGCCACCGCTCCAGCAGGATGGCGGGATGGATAAGGATGTGGCTCACCGAGGCAATGAGGGCGGTGAAGGTCATGATGAAGGTGCTGGTGCCTACGGCGGCTTTCAGCTCCATGCCCAGGAAAGCGGTGAACACCACCAGCATCATCATGCCGCCGCCCGAGCCCACGAAGCCCGTCCCAAAGCCGATGGTCAGCCCGAAGAACAGCGAGATGGCGATCCCCTTCCAGTCCAGCGCCGTGCCTTTTGCCGGCCCTTCGACCCGTTCCGTGCTGGGCTTCACCAGAAAGCGGATGCCGATGCAGAAGGTCAAAAGCAGGGTGAAGCCCCCCAGCACCACGTTTCCCGCCCCCCAGGCGGCGAAGCTGCCCACGGTACACATCCCGATGATGCACACCAGCATGATCCAGCCCCGGCGCAGGTCAATGTTTTTGTGGCGGATGTAGGTGGCGGTGGTCACAGCGGAGCCTAAAATATCCGAGGCCAGGGCGATGGCGGTGGCCTGATAGGCCCCCGTCTCTCCGGCAAAGGAGGGGCACAGTACGATCAGGCACCATCACCGTGGCCGCCGACAGGCCCACCAGCCCCGTCCCCACCCCAGCCAGCACCGAGGCCAATATGTACCAAAAGCACTCCATCATACGCTTCCGCTCCTTGCGCCCGTGTTTCCCCTATGCTATCATGGAACGGGAGAAATGTCCAGAAAGGGGCAGGTCTGCATGAAGAAAAAGTATATTGCCGCGCTGGCGGCGGGCGCGTGGTTCGGCGCGTGGTGTATCCATCGGGATCAAAAGTACCCCGTGCGTCGGGAGCTGCGCTTTGCCAACAAGCTGGCGGTTCCTGGCTGGACGGTGAATCTGACGACCGCAAGGCTGGCCAACCGGGCGCTGGACCGAATGGCTCTCACACTGCCCGCTCCGCCCCAAGGCGTAGAAAGCTGGGGTACGCAGATTTTTTCAGAGGACGGCGTACCTGTCCGGCTGACCCTCTACCGCCGGTCGGGGCTGGACTGGGCCGCGCCCTGTCTGGTCTATTTCCATGGCGGAGGATTCTGTGTGCGGGACGCGGGATACATCCACCGCTATGCCGCCCGGTATGCGAAAGGGGCGCGGTGCGAGGTGGTGTTCGTCCACTACCGCACGGCGGACATCGCCCCATTCCCCACGCCGTTTGAGGACTGCTATGCCGCCCTGCGCTGGGTGTGGGACAATGCCCCAAAGTTACGGATCGACCCGGCCCGGATCGCCGTGGGCGGGGACAGCGCCGGGGGCGCGCTGGCCGCCGCCTGCGCCCTGCGCTCCAGGAATGAGGGCGGGCCGCGCCTGTCTTTCCAGCTGCTGGTCTATCCCGTGACCGACTCCCGGATGGAGACGGACTCCATGCAAAAATACACAGACAGCCCCATGTGGAACGCCAGGCTGAATCAAAAAATGTGGGAGCTGTATCTGCGGAATGGGGACCACGGGACGCCGCAGTACGCGGCTCCCCTGCTGGCCCGTGATTTTTCCAATCTCCCACCCGCTTATGTGGAGGCGGAGGAATTTGACTGCCTCCATGACGAGGGGATCGCCTACGCCAAGGCCCTGGAGGCGGCGGGGGTGGAGGTGCAGGTGGAGGACGTGCGGGGCACCTTCCACGGCTTTGACTTTTTCACCGGCAAAAAGATCTCAAAAGCAATGGTCCAAAAGCGGACGCAGGCGCTTCGACGGGCTTTCCAGCAAAGCTGACCATCGCGCTTGACAGTCGCTGGGCATCACAGGCAAAGGGCCACGGCTCACAAATATTTATCCGGCTGGAAGCAAATACTTGCCTTATCAAGGATAAAGTCCGAGCCTTCTCAGGCTTAGAAAGGAACACAAATGAGCAACCGTTTGAGTATGGAGCACTCGCCCTACCTCCTCCAGCACGGGTCAAACCCGGTGGACTGGCGTCCTTGGGGGCCGGAGGTGTTTGAGGAGGCAAAGCGTTTCGACAAACCCGTCTTTCTGAGCGTTGGCTACTCCACCTGCCACTGGTGCCACGTCATGGCCCACGAGTCCTTTGAGGACGAAGCAGTGGCACGGGCCATCAACGCCGCGTTTCTCCCCGTGAAGGTGGACCGTGAGGAACGCCCCGACGTGGACGCGGTGTATATGGCCGCCTGTGTGGCGATGAACGGCTCAGGGGGCTGGCCCCTCACCGTTTTGCTCACGCCCGAGCAAAAGCCCTTCTGGGCGGGCACCTATCTGCCAAAGGAGCGGCTGCTTCATCTGGTCAATGAGGCGGACCGCCTGTGGCGGGAGGACCGGGCGGGGGTGCTGAGGGCCGGGGAGGCCCTTACCGCCCACCTGCGGCAGGAGGCACGGGACCAGTCCGGCGCACCCAGCCGGGAGCTTGTCCAACGGGCCGTAGGTCAGCTTGCCCGGAGCTTTGACAAGCGATGGGGCGGGTTCGGCCCCGCGCCCAAGTTCCCCACCCCCCACAACCTGATCTTTCTGCTGCGCCACGCCCGTCTCACCGGGGACGGGCACGCCCGGGAGATGGCCCTGGAAACCCTGGACACCATGTACCGGGGCGGCCTGTTCGATCATGTGGGCGGTGGGTTCTCCCGGTACTCCACCGATGAGCGTTGGCTGGTCCCCCACTTTGAAAAAATGCTCTACGACAACGCCCTGCTGGCCCTGGCCTATACCGAGGCGTTCCAGCACACCCGTCGCCCCCTCTACGAGCAGGCCGTCCGCCGCACCCTGGACTATGTGCTGCGGGAGCTGTCCGGGCCCCAGGGGGGCTTCTGCTGCGGACAGGACGCGGACAGCGACGGCGTGGAGGGAAAATACTACACCCTGGCTCCGGATGAGCTGGCCCAGGTTTTGGGCGGAGAGGACGGGGACCGCTTCCGCCGGTGGTATGGCATTACCCCGTCGGGCAATTTTGAGGGCAAATCCATCCCGAACCTTCTGGGCACAGCGGACTTTGACCGGGAGCCGGAGGGGATGGCCGCCCTGCGGGAGCGGGTATACACCTACCGCCTGGGCCGGACGGTACTCCACCGGGACGACAAGGTGCTCACGGCCTGGAATGGGCTGGCCTTGGCGGCGCTGGCCCGGGCGGGGCTGGCGCTGGACGAGCCCCGGTATCTGGACGCCGCCCACCGGACGGCGCAGTTCCTGGCCTCCAGGCTCACCGCCCCGGATGGCCGGCTGCTGGCCCGCTGGCGGGACGGGGACGCCGCCCATCCCGGCAAGCTGGACGACTACGCCTTTTACGCCTACGGGCTGCTGGAGCTGTACGGCGCGTCCTTTGACCCGGTCTATCTCGCCTGCGCCGTAGAGCTGGCGGAGGGCCTGCTGGAGCTCTTTTTTGATCGGGAGCGGGGTGGCTTTTACCCCTACGCCTCGGACGGGGAACAGCTGCTCACCCGGACGAAGGAGGCTTACGACGGGGCCATGCCGTCGGGCAACTCCGTGGCGGCGCTGGTGCTGTCCAGGCTGTCCAGGCTCACCGGCGAGGGGCGCTGGCGGGAGGCGGCGAAGCTTCAGCTGTCCTGGCTGGCGGGGGCGGCAAGGGACTATCCCGCCGGACACAGCTTTGCCATGCTGACCCTTGAGGAGGAGCTGTGGCCGGCCGCGGAGCTGGTGGCAATCGCGCAGGACGTACCGAAGGAATTGAAAGCCTTTCTCCGAGAAACGCCCTGCGCGGAACTGACCGTGCTGGTCAAAACGCCAGATAGCGCCGGTATGCTGGCGGCGCTGGCCCCGTTTGTGAAGGACTACCCCATCCCGGAGCGAGGGGCGCGGTACTATCTGTGCCAAAACGGGACCTGCGCCCAGCCGGTGGAGACCGTGACAGAGCTGAAGCTCCTTTTTGCGAAATGCGGCCAAATGTCCAAGAATGGGCAAAATGAAAACCACCCTGTATGAGGGTGGTTTTCATCTGCCCTGTCAGTCGTCGCCCCGCAAAAGGTTTTGGGCATAGTCCTTCAGGCTGGCAAAGGAGTTGACACTGTCTGACCGGGTGTTGATCTGCTCCCTGGCGTAGTCCGGGAGGGTGTCGAAATAATGCTTTGCCTCCGGCTCGGCGCGCAGCAGGGCGTTTAGATCGGAATAATGCATGACAAATCACCTCAAGCCTTTGATTTGCGGTTTTGTGGGATAACATACCGCCTATTGAAGCTCCTCTAAATCAGCGGCAGGCAGATCGTTCTCAACGTTATCCCGCGCCAGGTCGTTGTCAATGACCGGGTAAATTTCAGGCGGGATAGAACGTTCCTCCTGATCTGGGGTTGATTGAGAAATCCTTGCCGTTTTCTTATCCATCAAAGTCACCTCGGCAATAGATTGCCCGAAAAGGCCGAAATCATGCCTGCTCAAAAGGGCGTAGCTGCACGCTTCGGCCGCCGCCCGCATATGATGCTGTACAGAGTATTGATTTTGAGGGGGTGCTTACTATGAACAAATCACCGTTCTGCAGCCGTTCTATGGTTGATCTTCTCTCGATCCTGCGCGGCAGGCCCCAGGCGTCAGCCAGCATCATCGGCATCAAAGATCATCCAGGCATATCGGGTACCGTGCGGCTGTATCAAGCCAATGAGGGAGTGATCGTCCTCGCCCAGGTCACCGGCCTGCCTCAGTCGGACATTTCCTGCCAGGAGCGGGTCTTTGGGTTTCATATCCATGAGGGCACCGATTGCAGCGGCAATATGGGCGATCAGCTTGCAGACGCCATGTCCCACTACAATCCCGACGGTTGCGGTCATCCTTATCACGCAGGAGATCTGCCGCCGCTGTTCGGGAACAACGGGTTTGCCCTCTCTCTGTTTCTGACTAATCGTTTTTCCATCGACGAGGTGATTGGCAGGACAGTTATTATCCATGACCATCCCGACGACTTTACCACCCAGCCGTCTGGAAATTCCGGCACGAAAATCGCCTGCGGAGTAATTCGAAGAATCACGGGCTCCTGCCAGTGACTTGCCTGCAATGCAGTTGTCGCCCGACCCATATCTGACCCATACCAGCGAAATTTCAGGGAGCACCGGTCTTTTCGGCGCTCCCCATTTTTTCGATAAGCCTTTAGCCAACGTCTTTCTTCGGTAAACTGCTCCTTTCCTGCCCTTCCCGCCAACCCTCAGATTGTTGTTTTTCACAATCCATCTTGCCTCACCCTCTCAGGCAGGGTATAACATCAGCGTGAAGCCATCGGCACGAAGCATCGGCAGCAAGCAGCAATTTCGCCCGCGACACGGAAAACCGCTCGTCGGAAAACTGGCACTGGATTTCCTTACCCAGTTTCAATGGTTCCGGGGCAATTTCCATGGTATTTGAACGCGGATCAGGCCGAACTTCTTACAACCGCGCTGCAAAATTTGTTTATGCTCTGCGTGTGCTATATGGAGGGCAAGCTGTTTCCTCCAACTGGCATACACATGGCACTTCTGGTCGACAAGGATTCCGGCGTTGTCCTGGAGCAGAGCACCGACGGGCCGGATGTGCCCGTTCTGGCTGCCGCGCCCACTATGTTCGTGAATTACATGGAGAAATACGGACGCCCGGCCGCCGTATATGTACGCAGTAAATGGATGGGCACCTTGCTGCGGAATACCTGCAAGGCGGTTGGAGTGCGATTGGTGGAAAATGAAGGCGTACCAATGCTCGACAGCTGTTTAGACGGATTAATAGGAACACTTTTGATGGGTGTTCCTTTGATGGATGATTTCTTTTGATGGTTATCATATGGACTCTGGAATGTAAAGCAGTGATGTGCGGACAAACAGTGTTCATCAGGTCCTGTTCCTTATAGCACAAATCTATCGCCGGGGGAAGGGTCACCCCGTGCAAGAGCGACAATAAAACAGCTGTTCGGAGCATGCTAAAGCGCAGCAATCAAATTCGATTGCCGCGCTTTAGGGCTTGTAACTGCGCGTGATTGGCTCAGCGGGCGTTGGGTTGTGCTTTTGACTGGCCGCTTCCCGGCTCCGTTTTCAAGAAGTCCACCGCACAGGCCGCGAACACCGCCGCGCCTAGGGGCAGGATGTCCTCATCATATCTCACCGCCGGATGGTGGTTTCCATACCGATATCCATCCGCGGCCAGACCTGTGCCAATGGTGGCATACACCGTGGGCACCCGCTCGGAAGCCAGGGCAAAGTCCTCCGAGGCGGTCAGGCGTTGGGCGTCTTCATTGACCCGCCCCGCCCCCAAGACGGACCGGGCGGCTTTCGCCATGCGCCCGGCAAGCGCCGGGTCGTTGTACAGCGGCGGCACCTGGGAGAGATACTCCACCCGCGCCCAGGTACGGAAGGCGGCGCAGATTCCTTGGGCCAACTCCTCCAGCCGCCGGAGCAGCAGTTCTCGGGTCTCTCTCCGGGCGGCCCTAGCGGTTCCCTCCAGCCGTGCCGATGCCGGAATCACGTTTCCCGCCGCCCCCGCCTGGAAGGCCCCAATGGTGAGCACCGCCGTCTCATCGGGCGGGCACTCGTGGCTAACCAGCTCCTGAAGGGCCAGGTACAGATGGACCGCCGCATTGACGGGGTCGGCGGTCTTATGGGGAAAGGCCCCGTGGCCGCCCTGCCCCTCGATGTGGATGGCAAATCGGTCGAAAGAGGCCGTTTTTGGCCCGTGGGTGAAGTTCAGCTCCCCCACCGGCTTCTGGGTGGCCACGTGCATGGCGAAGGCCCCGTCCACGCCTTCTAAAATCCCCCCATCGATCATGGCCTTGGCCCCGGAGGCGGTCTCCTCCGCGGCCTGAAACATCAGTACTACCCGGCCGTTCAGCTCCGCCTCCCGCCCCTTCAACAGCCGGGCCGCGCCCAGCAGCATGGCTGTGTGCATATCATGGCCGCAGGCGTGGGCTGCCCCGTTTGTGGCGGCGAAAGGCTCACCGCTCTCCTCCTCCATGGGCAGGGCGTCCATGTCCGCCCGGAGCAGCAGGGTCCGGCCGGGCTTTCCCAGCCAGGCGGTCAGCCCGCCGCCGTATGTGCGCACATCGCGGCAGCCGATCCGTTCCAGCTCCTCCGTCACGACGGCCCGAGTCTGCGGCAGCTCGAAGCCCAGCTCCGGGCACTGATGGAGGGTCCGGCGCAACCGGAGCAGCTCCGGCGCCAGAGCGTTGGCCCGCTCTTGAATCTGTTCCATAACCCCTCCTCACTGTCCCACCATGATGTTCAAAATCTCCTGGTCGGTGCTCTTCATGCCGTCCCGGCCCATGCGGCCAAAGGCGGCAATGGTGGCGTCCACGTCCTTCTGAACCAGGCCCTCGCCGTCATGGAACACCTGGCCGTTCCGGGCCATGTCCAGCCCCAGGAAGCCCGCCTCCACGGCAGTGGCAATCTTGGCCGCGCAGGAGGGCTTGGCCCCGTCGCACACCATCCCTGACACGTTGGCGATGGTGTTGATGACGGTGTTGGAGATGACCTCCAGCCCTTCCCCGCACAGATAGGCCAGCCCCGCAGCGCTGCCGCAGGCGGCGCTCACCACGCCGCAGTAGGCCGACAGCTCCCCAATGAAGGACTTCTGGTAAATGGCTGTCAGGTTGGACAGGGCCAGGGCCCGGTAAAGCCGCTCCTCGTCCATGCCCATCTCTCGAGCGTAGACGATGACGGGCAGGGACACGGTCATACCCTGGTTCCCGCTGCCCGAGTTGACCACCACGGGCAGGACGCAGCCACTCATCCGCGCGTCGCTGCCGGCGGCGGCATAGGCCGCCGCCTTCCGCCGGGCGGAGCCGTCCCCGTCGGCCAGCAGGGTTTTGCCCACCCGGACGCCGTACTCACCCCGAAGGCCCTCCTCCGCGATGACCACGTTGCACTCCACCTGGCGGCGCAGCACCTCTTTCAGCTCCTCCAGGGGAGCCGTCTGGGCGAAGCGGTAAATTTCCGCCATGGTCATCCCCTGCCGGCGGGACTGGGCTTGCTGCACCCCGGAGCGCTCCTGCTGGAACACGGTCTCGCCGTCCCGTTGCTCCAGCACCACGTTGGTGTGGGCATCAATGATCTCCACCAGGGCGGTGTGCCCGTTCCCCTCCGCCTCGACGATGATGTGGAGGTTGGCCGTGCCCAGCAGCGGCTTCACTCGGCACAGGTCCGTCTCCCGCAGGGCGCGCACCCGCTCCACATCCTCCGGCTTCACGCTGGACAGCACTTCCATCTCCCGGTCCGGGTCCCCCGCCAGGGCTCCCAGCAGGGCACTGGTGTCGATGCCCCGCAGGTCTCCCGTGGTGGGCACGATGACCCCCTTGACGTTTTTGATGATATTGCCGCTGCAGGAAACCGTCATGTGCTCTGGGAAGGACCCCAGCAGCCGCCTTGCCCGGGCGGCCCCATAGGCGATAGCGATGGGCTCCGTGCACCCCAAGGCGGGGATCAGCTCCTGGCGGAGGATGTCCAGATATTCCCGTTGTCTTTCGTTCATGGGAAAAGCCTCCTTACGGCTGTTCAAAATCTTCCCCGGACAGGGCCAGCACCCGCAGCAGCTCCTGGTGGCTACACAATGCCGCGAACGCCCGCCGGGCCGCGTTTTCCGCCACATGGCCCTTGACCGCGTCCCGGGCGTTGGCGCAGCAGGTCATGGCCTGGTAGAGGTGGGCGGTGTGATAGAGGAAATCCTTCACGCAGGACGTGCCCACCGCCCGGGCCAGCGCCTGCTGGCGTGCGGCAAACTCCTCCGTGCGGGCCGCGTCCTTCCAGTGAAAGTCGCAGTGGGTCCCACCCGGCATACTGTGATAGACGGGCATATCCAAGGTGAGGGAGGGGTTGAACCCTCGGAGGATGGCGCGGTCCACCGCACGGCAGTAATACTGCCCGTACTCCTCCAGCCCCGATTCATCCCAGGCGGTACACCAAGGGCACCGGAGCACATGATAGTGTCGGTAGGGATCGTCCAGCAGAGGAGACTTCTCAAAGCCCCCGGAGGCGCTCCACTCGCCGTAGGCAAAGTAAGCCGCCATGTCCCGCTCCACGCCGTCCCGTTCACACCGCAGGGCCATCCGGCGGCCCCGCTCCTCACCGTACCGCTCCACCGCGGCCCACAGCAGTTCGTCGCCCGTCTGCTCTCCAAATGCCTCTAAGATTCCCTTGGCCAGTACACCAAACATCACCGCGTGCTGCCTGGGGCCGAAGGTAGGGGCCTTTACGGCGGTGAGGCCCTTGCCCCGCTCTACCACCGCGCCGGTGATCAGCGCCATCAGCCGCCCGATCTCCTCCACCGCTTCCTCTTCCACTCCGCTTCCTGCGGCAAAGAGCGCCTCCAGCCTGGGCTCCACCACGTCGTGGTACCGCTCCATGCACAGCTCCAGCATACCGCCGGGGGTGGCGTCCTTCCGGGCCTTGGCCACAATGGTCTCCCGGCTCTCCAGCTGGGCCTCGTGGAAGTACAGGTCGAATAGGGGGTCCAGCAGGCGCTGCGCCCGCTCGGGGGCAAAGCCCTGCTGCGTCAGGTAGGCGTGCAGCCCCCTGTACCAGCTCCCGGTCACCTGCCCCAGCAGCCCCGCCGCCGAGCCGTCCGCTACATCGTCCAGAGAGCAGCGGTTGGAGCCGGGGGCGGAGTAGCTCCGGGCCCGCTGGTGCCAGGCCCGCATATAGCTGGCCGCCTGCTGGTAGGTGCAGGGGATTCCTTGGGCGGTAAGCGTCCGGGCGGCCACGTCGGCCAGCTCGGTGAGGGGATGGGTGGCGATTTCGGCGGACAGCACATGGAGGGTCAGCTCCGGCGTCAGCTCCAGCCGGCGGCCCATGGGGGCCAGGAACGCCCCCAGCTCCGCCTTTTCCTCCTGCGTCCAGTTGTCCCGGGCCGGATAGGTGATGAGGTGGCAGGCCTCGCTGGCCACATCCTCGTCCCCCACCCTGGAGATCATATTGGGGATGATGTTGACCACCTTCAAATCCTCCCCCAGCTGCTCCAGGTAAAAGGCCCCCGCCGGACTGGGCGGGAAGGCCACCAGGGCCGGGATGGGCCTGCCCGCGGCCCGAAGCTCGGCAAAATAGGGCTTCAGGCATTCCTCCACCAGCCCTGGGGCCACCGCGGGAGGCGGGGCAAAAAAGATGCAGTCCGGCTCCAGCTCCCGCAGGGCTTTGGCGTTATCGTTGAGGAGAACGGGGATGCCCAGACGCTGGCGTTTGCCCTCCAGGTCGCCGGCGTCCGCGGTGACGGCGTTCATCTGCGCCGCCGCCTGCTCCCCCTTGACCCGGCGGAAGCAAGGAAAAATATACTCCATCAGAAAGCCCAGGCCGATGATGGTCACCTTTGCCTCAGAAAACGGCTTCATGCCTCTCCCTCCTTATTTTTTTCCAGCTCCACCAGGAACTCGCACTGAGGATCCCCCTCGGCCAGGGACCTGCGCAGGGAAAAGTGCAGGGCAGGGATGGAATTGACCTGGGTCCGGTCGGAATCCATGGCAATGTCGCACAGTTTGGCTATCTCGGCATCGTTCCCGCCGCACTCCATCCAGGCGTGCATCAGCGGGCAGTAGCCCGCCTTGATAACGGCGTGGTTCTCATCCCGCTCAATGAGGTCGCTGTCAAAGATCTTTTTGGTCTCCGGGGTGAGGTAGGTCTCCAGAAAATCGTCCAGCCCTTTGACCTGCGTAAACTTAGCCTGGTACTTCAGGCAGCCGAACTGGGTCATCCCCGCCCGGGCAATGCCCTCCCAGTCCACGCCCGCCTGCTTTGCCGCGTCCACCAGGCAGTAGAGATAACTGCCCCGGTCCCGGATCAGGGCGCGCATAACCTCGATTTCCCTCTCTCTCGGCTCTTTTTTGACTTCCAGCATAGATTTTCCTCCTATATCCCAAGATAGGCCTTGATGACCAGCTCGTTGTGCAGCAGCGCCTCCCCAGTGTCGGTGAGGGTGATGCTGCCGTTTTCCAGCACATAACCTCGGTCCGCAATCTGGAGGGCTAAGCCGGCGTTTTGCTCGATGAGGAGCACCGTGGTCCCCTTGTCGCGGATGTCTAGGATCAGTTCAAAAATCTCCTTCACCACCAGCGGCGCCAGACCCAGGCTGGGCTCGTCCAGCATCAGCACCTTGGGGGAGAACATCAGTCCCCGGCCGATGGCCAGCATCTGCTGCTCGCCGCCGGACAGGGTGCCGCCCAGCTGAGTGCGGCGCTCCAGCAGACGGGGGAACATCTGGTAGATTTCCTCCAGCGTGGCGGCAGTTTGGGCCTTGTCGTACTTTTTCGCCCCGAAGGTACCCATCAGCAGGTTCTCCTCCACCGTCAGCTTGGGGAAGATATGCCGCCCCTCCGGCACATGGGAGATGCCCCGTTTCACAATTTTGTTGGGCGAAAGGCGGCTGATATCCTCGCCGTCGAACTCCACCGTCCCGGTACGCTTTCCCTGGATCAGATTGCTAATGGCCATAAGACTGGAAGTCTTGCCCGCCCCATTGGAGCCGATGAGAGTGACGATCTCTCCCCGGTCCACATGGAAGCTCACTCCGCGCAGGGCGTTGACGTTGCCGTAATGCACCGCCAGACCCTTCACATCCAGAAAATGGCTCATGACCCCGCCCCCTTCTTCCTGCGCTCGATGGCCAGCCCTGCGCCCAAGTACGCCTCAATGACCTGCTGGTCCCGGGTCACCTCCGCCGGGGCGCCCTCCGCCAGCTTCTCGCCGTAGTTGATGACCACGATGCGGTCGCACAGGTTCATCATAAACTTCATGTCGTGCTCAATGACCACGATGGTGATGCCATCTCGGTTGAGCTGGTGGATGAACTCCATCAGGTCCGCCGTCTCGCTGGGGTTCATGCCCGCCGCCGGCTCGTCCAGCAGCAGGATCTTGGGGGACAGCGCCAGCGCCCGGGCGATCTCCAGCCGGCGCTGGAGACCGTAGGGCAGGTTGCCCGCCATCAGCCCGGCCCGGTCGCTGAGCCCCACCCGCTCCAGGATAGCCATGCCCTCCCGGTTGGCCAGCTCCTCGTCCCGCTTATAGCGTGGGGTGTGCAGGATGCTGTCCACCAGACCCGTGCCGGTTTGGGTGTGGAAGCCCACCTTCACATTTTCCAGCACGGACAGGAACTTGAACAGCTTGATGTTCTGGAAGGTGCGGGCGATGCCCAGCCGTGCCACCTTTTCCGCGTTCAGGTGGCTGATGTCCTTTCCCTCAAAAAAGATCTGGCCCGAGGTCAGCTTATAAGTGGCGGTAATCAGGTTGAAAAAGGTGGTCTTGCCCGCGCCGTTTGGACCGATAACGCCCAGGATCTCCCCCTGGCGCACCTCCATGGACACCCCATTCACCGCCTTCAGACCGCCGAAGTGCTTGGAGATGTCTTTGGCCTCCAGGATCACATTTCCGCTCATGCGTCAGCACCTCCCTGTCGGGCTGCAGCCCTGCCTTTTCCCTTCTGAGCGGCCTTCTCCCCCGGGTCACTGCGGTTGATGGCGCCCACCAGCCCCTGGGGCCGAAGCCACATCATGACGATAATCAACGCGGAATAAAACAGCATCCGGTACTGGAGGGCGGAGCGGAACATCTCTGTAATCAGATTGATGACCACCGCGCCCACGATGGGACCCAGCAGGGTGCCCTGGCCGCCGATGATGTTCATGGCCAGGATGTTGAAGCTCTCGTCCAGGGTAAAGGAGTCGGGGCTGACAAACCGCTGGAAGAACACGTACACGCATCCGGCCGCCCCCGCCCAGAAAGCGCTGTAGGCCAGGTTCATCATCTTGTACTTGCCCGTCTCCACTCCCAGGGAGGAGGCCGCCGCGTCGTCTTCGCGGATGGAGCGCCAAGCCCGGCCCACCCGGGAGTCCAGCACCCGTTTGGTGCACATCAGCATGACGGCCGCCAAGGCAAAGGTCACATAATAGAAGAAGATGTTCCGGGAGTACTCAATGCCGAAAAGCTCCGGCGCGGGGATGCCCGAGATGCCCCGGGGTCCCCGGGTCAGGTCCGTCCAGTTTAAGCACAGCTGACGGACGATCTCGGAAAAGCCCAGGGTGACGATGGTGAAGTACATCCCCCGCAGCTTCGCTGTGGGGATGGACAGCAACAGGCTGGCTGCGGCGGCCACCGCGCCGCTGATGGGCAGCAGCAGCCAAAAGCTGATGCTGAATCGAGTGGCCAGGATGGCGGCAGTATAGGCCCCGATGCAGTAGAAACCCGCCTGGCCCACGTTGAACTGGCTGGAGTAGCCGTTGACCACGTTGAGGGAACTGACCAGGATGATGTACAGCAGGATGAGGGTGAAGATATTGATGGTCACCTTGTTCTTTACCACCAGGGGCAGCAGAAACAGCACCGCCATGATGACCACAACTAGCTTATTCTCGCAGCGAAGTATGTCAAAGCGGAAGCCACGCAGGCTGGAAAGTTTTTTTCTCATGTCAGCGGCTCCTCCTTACGAACAGGCCCTCCGGCTTGACCAAGAGGATGGCGATGAGCAGCAGGAAGGACACAGTATCCCGCATACCGGCAGAGAAGAACATGATGCCCAGGTTCTCGCAGATGCCGATGAGCAGCCCGCCCACCGCCGCGCCGCCCACGCTGGACACACCGCCCAGCACCGCACAGCAAAAGGCCTTCATGCCGATATTCCCGCCCATGGTGGGGGTGATGGTGCCGTAGTACACCGCCAGCAGCACCCCCGCCACACCGGCTAGGGCGCAGCCGATCATGTTGCCCATGGTGGTGGTCAGCTTGGTATCAATGCCCACCAGGGCGGACGCCGTTTTGTCCATAGAGACGGATTTCAGAGACATCCCCACCCGGGTTTTGTTGAGAAACAGGGTCAGCACTAAGACCAGAATCAAAACCACGGCAAAGATAAAAATCTGCTTATAAGTGATGCGCAGGCCCGCCACCTCCACGGCCCCCGCGCCGAACGTGTTGGGGATTCCTTTGGACTCCGCCCCCGCCACCACCTGAACCAGGTTGCGCAGGAACATCCCCATACCGATGGTGCAGATCAGGGAGATCTGCCTGGGGGAGTTGAAAAAACGGTTGTAGCAGATGCGGTGGATGAGGAGACCCATCGCGCCACTGACCAGGAAGCCTAGCAGCAACGCCAGGATCAGGCTGCTGCCCAGGTAGGCAAAGCTGTAGTAGGCAGTAAAGGCGCCCAGCATAATCACGTCGCCGTGGACAAAGGTCACCAGGCCCACTACACCGAAAATCAGAGCATAGCCGATGGACATCAGGGCATAAATCGCCCCCTGACCCAGGCCGTTCATGAGCTGCTCAACAAACAAATGCGGTCCCTCCTTCTCGGTGAAAGGTCAAAACGGGGCAAGGCAGTGCGCGCCGCCTTGCCCCGTTCGAGCGTATATGATGGATGTTCAGCCGGGATCAGTCGATGTAATCCGAGCCGGTCAGCACCTTCCAGGCGCCGTTTTCAATGGTGACGATCTTGAAGTTGCGCTGGGTGATGGTGCGGTCCTCGTTGAAGGTCTTGGGGCCGGTCAGGCCCTCGAAGCCCTCCAGCGCGTTGAGCGCGTCCCGCACGGAGGCCCGGTCCACATTTTCGCCGCAGTTCTCAATGGCCTCGGCAAGCATGTTCATGGCATCATAAGCGCAGGTCATCATCATGTTGGGGGCAAAGCCGGTGTGCTTTTCAAACTCGGTGGCAAATGCCATCATCTTCGGGTTGGTCTCGTCGATGACAAAGCCGATCTCACTGAGCACGCCCTCACAGTCCTCTCCGCCCAGGGAGATCAACTGCTCGGAGTAGGCCAGGCCGGAAATACCCACCTTCACATCCCAGCCCATCTGCTTGATCTGCTTGATGGCCACTGCGCCGCTGTCATAGCCCATCATGAGCATCACGGTATCGGGGTTGGTCTGGCGCACCTTGGTCAGAATGGCGTTGAAGTCCTTTTCACCCTCGAAGAAGGTCTCGCTGGCCACGATATTCACGCCGTTCTCCTGGCAGTAGCCGGCCAGGATCTCGTGAGCTTCCACGCCCCAGTCGCTGTTAACATAGATCACGCCCACGTTCTGGGCCCCCATGTACTTCTTCAGCAGGTAGTCGGCGATGAACTTGCCCTCATCCGTGGTCTTGCCGAAGATGGAGAACATGCAGTCCCCCTGAAGGGTGTAGTCGGGGTTGGACGCGGTGGGAGACAGCTGGACCATGCCCGCCTCCTGGTAGATGGGGGCGGCGGCGATGCACGCGCCGCTGGCAAAATCGCCGATCTCGGCCAGAATCGAGCTGTCCTCAGTAAACATGGTGGCAATCTGGGCCGCCTGGGTGGCGTCGCTCTTGCTGTCCTGGATCTCCAGCTCCACCAGCCGCCCGTTGATGCCGCCCTTGGCGTTGATCTCTTCCACCGCCATCTCCACGGCGGCCTGGGTGCCGATGCCGTTCTCGGCGAAGCTGCCGGTGATGGGAGTGCTCAGGCCGATGCGGATCGGCTCCTTCGCCTCCGGCGCGGCGCTGGCCTGCTGGGCCGGCTCGCTGGCCTGGGCGGGGGGCTGACTGGTCTGCCCACCTGACGGCGTGCAGCCGGCGGCGCATATTAACATGAACGCCATAGCCACTACCAGAGCAAGGGATCGTTTCATACCTCTCATACCATTTCCTCCTTTTGATTCAACCTCTCGGGGCTTTCACTGTCCTTATCATACTAAAAATCTACACAGGAGGAAACGTACCTGAGCTATCATTTATGGTCAAATTCTACACATCGTCCGGCCCGCTGCTCCCCAGTTCCCGGTTTCGGTACTCCAGCGGGGTGCGCCCGGTGCGGGCCTTGAACACTTTGCCGAAGTGCCGCGGGTCGCTGTAGCCCACCGCCGCAGCCACCTCGTACACCTTGTAGCGCACATCCTGAAGCAGATTCTGGGCCTTCTCCAAGCGGTAATTCTCCAGATAGGCGGAGAAGGTCTGGCCCATCTCCCGCCGGAACAGGGCGCTGAGGTAATTGGGCGTCACCCCCAGCTGCTCCGCCAACCCGTTCAGGTTCAAGTTTTCGTCACCGTAGCGGTGCTGGACAATGTCCAGCAGATCTCCGATAATCCGCCGCTTACCCGAGTGCTTCAGTTCATAGACATAGCTGCACAGGCCGTCCACACAGGCACAAAGCTGCCGAGCCGTCTCCTCGCGGGTCCGGGCCACAGACAGCGCGGCCATCCGCTCAGTGTCCTCCAGCAGCACGTCCTCCCCTCCCGTGAACCGGCTGACCTCCTTGGACAGGGCGTAGAGGCACTGAAAGGCGTACTTGCGGAAAGTGGCAGCGCAATAGCCCTCCCGCTGAAACAGCTCCTCCAGCTTCCGGCACGTGGCCCGGGCCGCAGCGCCGTCCGCCATGCAGATCTGCTGGCCCAGTTCCTGGGTCAGCGCATCCGCCTCCGGTCGGGTCTCCGCTTTGAAGCGGGCGTACTCCTCCACGTCCAGGGGGAGGGCCGCCTCATTCTGCCGCCGGGCGGCGGCTTTATGCAGCGTCTCGGTCAGCTCCCCAATGCGGATGGGCTTGAGCAGATAGTTGAGCACGCCGTAGCGGATGGCCCGCTGAGCATATTGAAAATCCGAAAAGCCGCTGAATACGACGGCGGTGGGGCCGATCCCCCGCTCGGACAATTCCCGCAGCAGTTCCAACCCGTCCATCCGGGGCATTTTGATATCGGTGAGCAGCACATCCACCGGATGGGCGCACAGGTAGTCCAGCGCCTCCTGCCCGTTGACGGCACAAAACACCACCTCCATGCCCAGATCCGCCCAGTCCACCAGGTCCCGCAGGCCCTCCCGGGCGATCTTCTCGTCGTCGGCGATCAGTACCTTGAGCAGCTCAGCCATACTCCTTTACCTCCTCTGGGATGGAAAACTCCGCCACGGTCATCCCGTCCCGGATGGCGTATCGAATCCCGTACTCGGCCCCATAGGTGCCCTGGATGCGCTCGTTCACGTTGCGGATGCCGTAGCCGCCCAGCCCTTCCTCCGGCCCCGCCTCCCCGCTCAGCCGCCGGTCCGCCTTCTCCAGGTCGATGAGCGCCCCGTTGTTGCGCACCTCAAAATGGAGCAGGCCCCCGCCGCACCGCACACTGATGACGATCAGCCCGCCGCTGTCCATCTCCTCGAACCCGTGGACGATGGCGTTTTCCACAATAGGCTGGAGCAGCATTTTGATCACCCGCTGGCCGCGCGCCGCCTCCTCCACCTCATAACGGACGGTGAAGCGGTTGGAATAGCGCACCTTTTGCAGGGTGATGTAGCTGTCCACCTGCCTCAGCTCGTCCTGAAGCAGGATGGTGTTCTTGCCTTTGTTCAGGCTCAGCCGCAGCATATCCGACAGAGCTACCACCATCTCGCTGATGTCATAGGCCTTATAGCGCAGGGCCAGCCAGTTGATGGAGTCCAGAGTATTGTAGAGAAAATGGGGGTTGATCTGGGCCTGAAGGGCCCGAAGCTCGGCATCCTTCTCGTTGATCTGGGAGATGTAGGTCCGCTCAATCTGGGCGTTCAGGTGATCGATCATGTAGTTAAAGCTCTGGTAGAGCTCCCCCACCTCCCCCTTGGTGGGGCCGCCCTCTACCGGGGACAGTTCCCCGGCCCGGGCTCTGCGCATGTCCTGCGCCAAACGGCTCAGGGGGTTGGATATGTGCAGCGTAAAGTATACCGCCGCCGCCACGGACAGGCACATGAACAGCGCCGCCACGCTGATGATGGTGATCTGGATCTGCTCCGTACGCCCCTCCAGCTCAGACATGGCCACGATTTTGATCAAGTTCCAGCCCGTCCCTGCCATCTGCCGGACCAGCATCTGCTTGTCCCCCGACTGGTAGACTCCCGCCGGCGCGGTGAGGATCTTTCCCGGGATCTTGTCGTAGTTATAGTAGGGATAGATGATGGCCCCGCCGCCATCCACCAGATAAATGCGGTTGGGGCTGCGAGTCTGGCTGACGGCGATGCCCCGCAGCTCCTCCACATTCACGTCCACCACCACCATGCCGATCAGATCAGTCCAATTGCCGGCGCTGTAAATCATTTTGGACTGCCGCAGGGCGATACTGGATTCGCTCCACAGGCTCCAGTGGAAGCCGTTGGGGGCATCCGCCGCCTTCCGATACCAATCCTCCTGGCAGTCAGGAGGGCGCACAGACACCAGCGCCAGGGCCAGTTCCCGCTCCTCCTCCCGTGGGGAGGTCACCACCACCTGCACCCGCATATAGCCGGAGGCGGAGGGGAACTGCTCCAGGATCTCATTCAGCGCGCTGAAGTGGGCCTGGCGCGCTTCCAAATCGTCCTCTTCGGCCAAAGCCTGAAGCTCCGCTTGCACCGCGGCGCTGTTGGCCACCGACAGCGCCCGCTGGCGGGCGTCCTCCGTCAGGGTCGCAATGCTGCGCCAGCTCTCGTCTAGAGCCACCTCCGCGGCGTTGAGCAGTTCCTTCTCGATGGCCTCGCTGCTGATGCCGGCTACCAGGATGCCCAGCAGAAGGAACGGAGCGACGCACAGGCAGCAATAGGAGAGCAGAAACCGTTTGAGCATGGCCAGTCCTCCTATCTCGTCAACTCTTTTTGTCAATTATATCGGACCGGCCCTGTTTTTGCAAGTTGAAAGTTGTGCTCCCCCACCCGCAGCTCTCCGCTCTTCCAGCGGCGTTTCTTATTTTACGCTAAAATATACGGAAATATTATAGAATCTTGTTAATATTTCTCAAAAACGAGTTTAAAAATATTATATTGCTTTCTTTCAACTCTACCGGCCCCTGCAATGTCAAAATATACATTTATTGCGGCCAAATGGAGTAAAGTTGTGGGATGCCCTTCGGGGCATTGCTTTGTTCCGGTGGTTTTACTAAAATAAGCTCATCCGGTGTCCCGCTGCCGCCGGGCCCGGTTGCGGTACTTCAAGGGAGGGATCCCCTCCGTCTGGCGGAAGCTGCGGATGAAGTGGGAGTCGCTGGCAAAGCCTACCTGGGCCGCAATGCGCTGGATGGACTCCCTGCCGTTGAGCAGCAGGTCCTTGGCCTTGGACAGGCGTGCCATAATCACATACTGCTTGTAGGCGTAGCCCGTGACGCTTTTGAAGCTGTGGCTCAGGTGGTATTTGTTGACATAGAAGCGGGCGGCCATCGTCTCCAGCTGGAGGTCCTCCGCCAGGTGGGCCTCGATGTAGTTCTGTACATCAAAAACCACCGCCTGCCCCGCCTGCCTGCGGGTGCCGGGAAAGGCCCCAGGGTCGCGGCGGTACATGGATACCAGGATGTCCCGCAGTCTGTCGGCGATGAGATAGTCCCAATAGGGGCGCTGCTCCTCGTACTCCCGCTCCATGGCCTCCAGTATGTGGGCGCAGCGGGCCGTCTCTCTCTCCGTGCACACATACTGGTGGCAGAACCCCTCCGGCCGCTGCTTGAAGATGGACAGCAGCAACGGGTCCCGAATCAGCGCTGCCAGCGCCTCGTTGGAAAAACGGACGGTGTAGCGGTCATAGTCTCCGCTGTTGGAGATGATGAAGTGGGTCTCCAGGTTGTTGATGCACAAAATCGTCCCGGGTTCCACCCGGTAAACCCGTCCGCTCACATTGAACTGCGCCGTACCGCTCACCGTGAACAAAAATTCACACTGATAGTGGAAATAGGGCGTCTTGTCCTGGACATCCGGGGCCATGCTTCCCTGTACGGCATCCCGCCGGTGGGTAACCTGGATGTCCGTGTCCGGGGAAAATCGTTCCGGCATAAAAGCACCTCCTCTTTCCCCTTATTATACCAAGCGCTGGCCGGTTTGCAATCCATATCCCCGAACAGCCCGCTGAGAAAGGATGCGATTAACCATGTCTGCCCATGAAAAATTCAGCTTCCAGACCCTGGAGGAGGTGAGGGCCAAAGCCGCCACCCTGGGGGTGGACCTGGCCTTTTCCGATGACCTCTCTCCTCTGTTCCAGCCCAGACAAGTCGGCGGCCGCCTGGCTCCCAACTCCATTGCGGTGCTGCCCATGGAGGGCTGCGACTCCAACCCCGACGGCTCTCCCAGCCCGCTGGTGGAGCGCCGCTATACCCGCTTTGCCGGCGGCGGCGCCGGCCTGCTCTGGTGGGAGGCCTGCGCTGTGGTGCCCGAGGGCCGGGCCAATGAGCTCCAGATGATGCTTACCGCCAGTAACCAGAGCAAATTCGCCCGTCTGCTGGATAAGGCCAACGAGGAGGCTGCCAACCGAAACGGCAGCGGCCACAGGCCGGTGCACATTCTCCAGCTGACCCACTCCGGCCGTTACAGCCGCCCGGAGGGGCACGCCGCCCGCCCACTGGTCCCCCAGCACGATCCCATCCTGGACAAAGGGAACGAGACCGTCGTCACCGACGAATACCTGGACGCGCTGACCGAACGGTATGTGGTCAGCGCCCTGCTGGCCCGGGAGGCAGGCTTTGACGGTGTGGACATCAAAAGCTGCCACCGCTATCTGCTCAGCGAGCTGCTGGCCAGCCACACCCGGGAGGGAAAGTACGGCGGCAGCTTTGAAAACCGCTCCCGCTTCCTCCGCCAGACCATAAGGGCCGTCCGGAGGGCGGTGGGGGAGGACTTCGTCGTGGCCTGCCGCTTCAATGTGTTCGACGCTCACCCCTACCCCTACGGCTTTGGCTGCGACCGGGAGGATATGTGGAAATTCGACCCCGAAGAGCCGGTGGCCCTGGTGAAGATGATGGTGGAATCCGGCGCCGACCTGCTGTCCAATTCCGGCGGCAATCCCTACTACATCTACCCTCAGGTCACCCGCCCCTTCGACAAATCCAGCTACGGCATCCCCACTCCGGAGGAGCACCCCTTGGAGAGCGTGGCCCGTCTGTTCGGCTTCACCCGCACCGTCCAGCAGGCTGCAGGGGACATACCCGTGGTGGGTAACGGCTACTCATGGCTGCGGCAGTTCCTGCCCTACGCCGGAGCAGCCAACCTCCAAAACGGCAGCTGTTCCTTCGTAGGCCTGGGCCGGTCCAGCTTCGCCTATCCTGACGCCCCCCAGGATCTGAAAGCCCAGGGCCGTATGGACCCGGCCAAGTGCTGCGTCACCTGCTCTTTGTGCACCCAAATCATGCGGGACCACGGACGCACCGGCTGCGTGGTGCGGGACGGGCAGCTCTACGCCCCCATGTACCAGGAATCCCACCGGGAGGCCGTCCAGCGTGAGGGCCGTCCGGAGTAACAATTATATGAACCGATGAACAGGAGGAATCAACAATGAAACAGACCGCCATCGTCACAGGCGGAAGCCGGGGCATTGGCTTCGCCATCGCCAGGCAGTTGGGCCAGGATGGGTTCAACATCGTCATCCTGGATATGAACGACCCGGCCGCCTATCAGGATAATTTAGACCAGCTGGCCGCCCAGGGGACGGAATATCTCTACGTCAAGGGAAACATCTGCGACGCCACCGACCGCCAGCGGCTGATTGACGCGGCCGTGGAGCGTTTCGGCGGCATCCATGTGCTGGTGAACAACGCTGGGGTCGCTCCCAAGGTTCGGGCTGACCTGCTGGAGATGACCGAGGAGAGCTTTGACCGGGTGCTGAGCATCAACACCAAGGGGAATATGTTCATGACCCAGGCCGTGGCCAGGCAGATGCTCAAGCAGGACTTTGCGGGCCGGAAGCGGGGCACCATCGTGAACATCTCCTCCTGCTCGGCAAAGGTTTCCTCCATCAGCCGGGGGGAGTACTGCGTGTCCAAGGCCGGCGTGTCCATGCTGACCACGCTGTACGCCGACCGTCTGGCCCCGGAGGGCATTCTGGTCCACGAGGTGCGCCCCGGCGTCATCGCAACCGACATGACCGCCGCCGTCCAGGCCAAATACGACAAAATGTTCGCCGACGGGGTGTTCCCTATTCCCCGCTGGGGTACGCCGGAGGATATCGCCGGCGCGGTCTCCGCCCTGTGCAGCGAGAAATTCACCTACACCACCGGCAACTATGTTGATGTGGACGGCGGCTTCCACATCAAGAGGCTGTGACCGTGGACGGGGCCACCACCGGCATCCGCGTCATCACCTGCAACACCGCCGTTGTGGGCACCGGCGCGGCGGGGTTCAACGCGGCGGACCGTCTCTATCAGTATGGCCAGACCGACACCGTCCTCATCACCGAGGGCGTCAACATGGGCACCAGCCGCAACACGGGCAGCGACAAGCAGACCTACTATAAGCTCACCCTCTCCGGCGGCGGGGCGGACAGCGTGCGGGAGATGGCCCAAACCCTCTTCGAGGGCGGATGCGTGGACGGAGACCTGGCCCTGTGCGAGGCCGCCCTGTCCACCCAGAGCTTCCTTCGGCTGGTGGAGCTGGGGGTGCCCTTCCCCCGGAACCGGTACGGTGAATTCGTAGGCTATAAGACGGACCATGACCCACGCTGCCGGGCCACCAGCGTGGGGCCCTACACCAGCAAGCTGATGACCGAGGCGCTGGAGAAGTCGGTGCGGGCAAAAAATATTCCCATTTACGACGGACTGCTGGTCATCGACATTCTCTCCGACGGGCGGCGGGCCTGCGGCCTGCTCTGCCTGGACCTGCGCCACGCCGGCGACCTCGCCCGGCGCTTCACGGCGGTCTGCTGCCGGAACGTGGTGTGGGCCACCGGCGGCCCGGCGGGTATGTATGCCGACAGCGTCTATCCCTTGGGCCACACCGGCTCCACCGGCACGGCCTTTGCCGCCGGGGCAAGGGGGCGCAACCTCACTGAATGGCAGTTCGGGCTGGCCTCCGTCCGGCCCCGGTGGAACGTGTCCGGCACCTATATGCAGGTGCTGCCCCGGTTTGTCTCCACCGACGCCGGCGGAGGCGGCGAGCGGGAGTTCCTGCGCGATTTTTTCCCCGACGAGGCCCAGCTGCTGACAAACGTGTTTCTCAAGGGCTACCAGTGGCCCTTTGACGTGCGCAAGGTGGCCGACGGCAGCTCCATCATCGATATTCTGGTCTATCTGGAGCAGAAAAAGGGCCGCCGGGTCTTTTTGGACTTCCGTTCCAACCCTGGTGGAGGGGAGGTCCCTTTCCAGCTGCTGTCCACCGAGGCCAAAGAGTATCTGGAAAAGGCCGGGGCCTGCTTCGGCACACCGCTGGAGCGGCTGCTACAAATGAACGCCCCCGCCGTGGACTTTTATCGGGATAAGGGCGTGGACCTCTCCCGGGAAATGCTGGAGATCGCCCTGTGCGCCCAGCACAACAACGGCGGCCTGGCCGTGGACTGCTGGTGGCAGACTGAGGTGGAGGGGCTGTTCGCCGCGGGCGAGGCCGCGGCCAGCCATGGCGTCTACCGCCCCGGCGGCAGCGCGCTGAACGCCGGACAGGTGGGCTCTACTCGGGCAGCCCAGTACATCGCCGCCCGGTGCGCCGGCGCACCAGACCAGGCCCAGTTCCAGGCCCTGCTCGCCCCCGCACTGAAACGGGCCCAGACCCTGTGCAGCGCGGTGTACCTGCCCCAGGCCGAGTCCACCGTTGAACGGCTCACTCAGGACGCCACCCGCGCCATGAGCCGCCTGGGCGGCATTCTGCGCAGTCAGGCGGGGCTCCAGACGCTGCTGGAGGAGATCCGCGCCATGCAGGACCAGTTCTCCCAACAGGTGCGGATCGACCGCCCCGCCGCCCTGGGCAAGGTGTTCCGCCTGCGGGACATTCTCACCTGCCAGCGGGTTTACGCCGAGGCCATGCTGGACTACCTGGCCCACTCCGGCAAAAGCCGGGGCAGCGCCCTCTACACCGACCCGGCGGGAGAACACCCCCTGGACAAGCTGCCGGAGGAGTTCACCTACACCCTTGACGATAGCGGCGGCGCCGTCCTGCAAGAGGCCGCGCTGAACGGTGGTTCCTGCCGGTTTGACTGGCGCCCCGTGCGGCCCATTCCCCAATGTGATGACTTCTTTGAAAATGTCTGGCGGAATTATCGGGAAAACCAGAATATCGACTGAACGTCGGAAAAACGATGGAATGTTCTCGAAACTATACATACAAAAGCGGCGCTGTTCCCGATGGGAACAGCGCCGCTTGGCGGGTCCGCGCTCATTCCAGTTTACAGTCCTCCCAGATAGGCCTCTCGGACCCGCTCGTTCCGGGCCAGCTCCTTGCCGGTATCGGTCAATACGATTTCTCCGGTTTCCAGCACATAGCCCCGGTGGGAGATCTGCAGGGCCATACGGGCGTTCTGCTCTACCAGCAGGATTGTGGTGCCCTGGCCGTTGACCCGCTGAAACAGCTGGAACAGATCCTGTACCACGATAGGTGCCAGCCCCAGCGACGGTTCGTCCAGCAGCAGCAGCTTGGGCCGGACCATCAGGGCCCGGGCGATGGCCAGCATCTGCTGCTCCCCTCCGGACAGAGTGCCGGCGGCCTGGCTTAGACGCTCCTTCAGGATGGGGAACAGCGCAAAAGCGTTCTCATAGCCTTGCTTTGCCGTCTCCGGACTGGCGGTGTACGCCCCCAGCTTCAGGTTTTCCTGGACGGAAAGGTTCGGAAAGATATGCCGCCCCTCCGGAGAGAGCACCATCCCGCTTTTGACGATGGCATAAGAGGGCGCGTTGGTCATATCCCTGCCCTGAAACAGCACGGTGCCCTGCTCCGCCTTCTCCAGGCCCATCAGGGTGCGCATGATGGTGGATTTGCCCGCGCCGTTGGCGCCGATGATGGTGACGATCTCCCCCTCTTCAATGGCGAAGGAGATGCCCCGAACGGCCTTAATCGCGCCGTAGGATACGTGCAGGTCCTTTACTTCCAGCAGCGCCATCTCATTTCACCTCTTTTCCCAGATATGCGTCGATTACCAGCTGGTTCTGCCGGACCTCCTCCGGCGTACCGTGGGCGATCTCCGCGCCGTGGTCCAGCACATAGATATGGTCGCAGATACGCATGACCAGGCGCATGTCGTGCTCAATCAGCAGAATGGCCAGCCCCATACCCTTCAGCTCTAGAATGAATTCCATCAGCTCGTGGGTCTCCTGCTCGTTCATGCCTGCGGCGGGTTCATCCAGCAGCAGTACCCTGGGCTCGCTGGCCATCGCCCTGGCAATTTCCAGCCGGCGCTGGAGACCGTAGGGCAGGCTGGAGGCGTACTGGTATCTCCACTGGGAAAGTCCGGTAATCTCCAAAACCTCCAAGGCTTTTTCCCGGGCGCGGACCTCATCCCGCCTATGCCTGGGCAGGCGCAGAACGCTGTCCAGCAGATTGGCCTTGGTGTGGGTGTGGGTGCCCAGCATCACGTTTTCCAGCGCCGTCATGTTGGTGAACAGCCGGATGTTCTGGAATGTGCGGGCCATACCCAGGCCGGTGATCTGGTGGGGCTTTTTTCCCGTGATATCCGCGCTCTGAAAGATGACTTTGCCCTCCGTAGGGGTATACATGCCGGTGACGCAGTTAAAAAAGGTGGTTTTCCCCGCACCGTTGGGTCCGATGATGCCCACAATTTCGTTGTCGTTCAGGGAGATGCTCACATCGCTGACCGCCACCAGGCCGCCGAACCGCTGAGTGATGTGCTCCGTGTTCAAAATGGTCATTGGTCGTCACTCCTCCCCGTAACCGCTTTGTTGGCGGATGTGCTTCAGATTGAAGCCGCCCAGAATGCCGTCCGGCTTGACGATCACCATCACCGCCAGCAGCAGGCCATAGATGATCTGCCGGTAATCCGCCACGCTACGCAGCGCCTCGGGCAGAATGGTCATGGAGATGGCGCCCAGGATACTGCCCGAGATATTGCCCAGGCCGCCCAAAATAGTCATGCCCAAAATCTGGAACGACTGGTCGCTGGTAAAGGTGGTGGAATCTACGAAGCTCATGTACTGGGCGTAAAAGGCCCCCGCCACCCCCGCGATAGCCGCCGAGACGGCAAAGCACTGCAGCTTGTAGCTGAAGATGTTGACACCCATGCTCTGGGCCGCGATCTCGTCCCCTTTGATGGCGGAAAAGGCCCGTCCGGTCCTGGAGTTGGTGATGTTGTGCACCACCAGGATGGTCAGCAGGCACAGCGCCAGCACCAGGTAGTAAAATCCCCTGGCATTGTTGATCTCAAACCCGAAGATGCGGGGCATGGGAATGTTGTTGATCCCATAAGGCCCGCGGGTCAGCTCGATCCAGTTCAGCTCAATGATGCACATAATTTCGCCGAAGCCCAGGGTCACAATGGACAGATAACTGCCCTGAAGGCGAAGGGTGGGGCTTCCAATTACCAACCCGAACACCGCGCAGATCAGCGCGGCCAGTACGCAGTTGAGTACGAAATCGGTCTGGAAGCGAGTGGCCATAATGGCCGCGGTGTAAGCGCCCACGCCGAAAAAGGCGGCCTGTCCTAAAACCACGATACCCATATAACCGGTAATCAGGTTCATGCTCAGCGACAGGATGATATAAACCCCACACATGATGCCCACCGAGATGATATACCGGCGGGTGATGACCAGCGGGAACAGCACCGCCGCAATCAGCAGAATCAGGTTGATCTTTTTTTCGTGCCGCGCCCAGAATTTGAGAAAACGTTTCCACATAGCCGCTCCCCCCTTACACCTTGGTGACCTTGCGTTTGCCCAGCAAGCCGGAGGGCTTGATAATGAGCACAACGATCAGCATGACAAATGAGATGGCGTTTCCATAGCCGGAGCCGATGTAGTTGATGCCCAGCGACTCGATCACTCCCAGCAGCAGCCCGCCCAGCATGGCCCCGGGCAGCACGCCGATGCCGCCCAGCACCGCTGCGGCGAAGGATTTCATCCCCACCGCCACCGCCATGCGGGTGTCGATTTGCTGGTAATACATGGCGATCAGCGTGCCTGCCACGCCCACGCACATGGTGCCGATGAAAAAGGTGAACGTGATGATATGGTCGGTGTGGATGCCCATAAGCTTGGCCGCGTCGGCGTCCTGGGCGATGGCACGCATACCGGTGCCCAGCTTGGTTCTGTACACAATCAGGGAGAGCACCGCCATCATGATGACGGTCACTGCAAAGATGATGATCTGCATCCAGGTGATGATGATACCCCCGAGCCGGATCTTTCCCAGGTTGAACACGTCGGGAAAGCGCTTGGTTTCCGTACCGAAAAACACGAGGATAAAGTTGGTGATGGCGGTTCCCAATCCCACCGTGCTGATGAGCGCGGCAATTTTGGAGGCCCGGCGCTTTCGAATGGGGCTCAGGGCCACCCGGTCCATCAGTGCGCCCAGCCCGCCCGTAATCAGCATGCTTGCCAGCAGGGCCAGGAAAAAGTTCCATTGGAACTGGGTCAGAAAAATCAGCGTCAAATAGCCGCCCAGCACGTAAAACGCGCCATTGGCCATGTTGACCAGCTCCAAAACGCCGAACACCATCGTAAAGCCGATGGCCACCAGGGCATAGGCGCTTCCAATGGTCAGGCCGTTGATGAGCTGCTGCAAAATAATCATTGATCGTTACTCCTTTCCCGCGGGCTGTATAGCGATGCGGTGGAGGATCGTACGCCCGCTCCTCTTCAGCGCCAGAGACTGCGCCAACAGCGCGGCATGATCCAATGCCGGCAAAACCGCACCCGCCACCCGGGCGGCCTCCTCAAATGCGTGGATAACCACTGCATTCCAATTTCTGGACTTCAAAGCTTCTCATCTCCTGTTTGATTTGTGCGCCGGATATGGTATAATGTTGGTAAACACCGTTTGAAAATAGACTGACCTATGGGGGGCGATATCTTGGAGCGTACCTTAATATCGGAATGCCGCTACAATCAGGACGTACACTCGATGAAGCTGCATTACCACAATGCCTTTGAAATCATTTACGTAGAAAAAGGAGAAATTGAGTTTCTGGTGGGAGAGCACCTTTATCACGCCGCCGACAAGACGCTGATCTTCATCAGCAACTTTGAGGACCACTCCATCCGTATTCTCTCTCCAGAGTACCGCCGTTACTATCTTCTGATCGAACCCCAAGCCCTGGACCGGCTGAGCTTCGACCCCAGGCTGATGAGCATATTTAAAAGCCGCCCGGCCGATTTCAACCACTGTGTGGATGTGTCCGATTTTTTCCCTTTGGTGGAGGATCTCTTCAGCGCCATTCTCCGGGAGTGCCGGACCGGCGGCCTGTACAGCACGGAACTGTTGTCCTCCTATATGCAAATCCTACTGGTGGAGGTCTTTCGACGCTTTCCAGAGCATTTTGTCCGTCCGGCCCGGCGCATCAACCCCCTTATGTACACCATTCAGAGCTACATCGACCAGAATTATACCCAGGACATCTCCGTGCAGCAGCTGGCGGACGAGCATTACCTCAGCGTGCACTACCTCTCCCACAATTTCAAAGAGCTCACCGGCTACAGCCCGCAGCAGTACATCCTACTCAACCGAATGGCCCACGCCAAAGAGCTGCTCATTCATACGGACGATCCCGTGGGCTATGTGGCTTTCAAGTCCGGCTTCAAGGATGTGAACAATTTCATCCGTATCTTCAAGAAAAATACGGATGTCATACCCAGCAAATACCGCACAATGTATCACGACATTTGATGGGAAAAGGGCAAAGGCTGACGCCTTTGCCCTTTTCTGCGTCCATCACTCAACGAGCACCCACTGGCCGTTCTCTACCTTCATGGGGAACAAGGGCTTGCTGGGGTTCCGATCCGCGTCGAAGGACCACTTCCCAGCCAGACCATCATAATCTGTCAGATTTTGCATATAGTCCCGCACATCCGCGACATTCGTACCCACTTGCTCCATGGCATTCAGCACGATGTCAATGCCGTCATAGGCGTTCATGATGAAGGAGTCCACCTCATCTCCGTTGTAAGCGTCCTTGTACTGCTGGCGGAAGGTCTGGAACCGCTCGCTGGGCGCGTCCAGCACAAAGCCGCTCAGGGCAAGGAAGCCCTCCGCATTCTCGCCGGCCAGCTCGATGGTTTCGCTCTTCACAATGGAGGTGACGCCCATCTTGTCGCAGGTGATATCCAGCGTGGCCGCCTGATTCAAAATGGTGGCGGTGTCGTTGTAGTGCGCCACAATGTACAGCAGATCGGGATCCGCCGCGTTCAGTTTGGTGAGCATGGGGGTGAAGTCTTTCGTTTGACCCTCCATATAGTTCTCTACCGCCACGACCTCGCCGCCCAAAGCGGGGAAGGCCTCGCTAAAAATGGTGTTGATGGAGGCGCCGAAGTCGTTATTCACATATAGCACGGCCACCTTACGCTTGCCCAGGGTCTTGTAGGCAAAATCGGCAAACAGACGGGTCTCAGTGTCCTGGGTGCACACACCGCGGAAGATGTAATCACCGGCCTTGGTGACATCCGGGTGGGAGGCGGTGATGGCGTAGTGCAGGATGCCCTCACGCTGGAAGATGGGGCTGATAGCCATGGCGTTGGTGGAGGAGAAGGGGCCAAACACCACCTTGATATCTCCCTCCTCCACGATCTTGTTGGCAATGTTCACTGCCTCTTTGGGGTCGTTTTTGTCATCGTAGACCTCCAGTTCGACGGAATGTCCGTCAATGCCGCCGGCCTCGTTGGCCTGAGCCACGCGCAGCTCGATAGCATTTCGCATCTCGATGCCGTACTGGGAAGCATCGCCGGTGAGCGGGCCCAGGTAGGCGAAGCGGATGGGGTCACTGTTGGCGGGGGAGTCGGAGTTCCCGGCGGGGGCGGGGGTCTGGGTGGAGCCGCTCCCGCTTGGCGTGGCCGCGGACTGGCTGTCCCCGCAGGCGGCTAGGGAGAGCAGCATGGCAAGAGAAAGGGTCAGCGTTAAGATACGTAACAGTTTTTTCATAATGTTCTCCTCGCTTTTTGTTGATTCTTTGAGCGCACTGTGCAAATAATATACAAAGCTCTTCCTTGTTTGCATATTATTTTTATGGATTATAGCATAACATATTTTTGAACTGCAGGGTAGCATTGACCCGTTGCAAAATATGTAAAATATGTTTTTTGTGGTTTCTCGCTTTCCCCCCAAAAGCTCAAATGGTTTCGTGGAATTGCCACCAGATATGACCTTTTCCCTCGCTTTCGTTCATCTTGCCTCCATTGCTATTCTGTTGATTTAGTTAAGCTGGAGCGTTATGACCCTAAGTATAGTTCATTGAATGTTCCAACAACAAACCAACGAATGTTCAAAAAAGTGTAGGGCAAATATATAGATATCACGAATCAATTTTGGATTGAATATCGTTGCCAGCGTCCATAACCTCTTTCAGTTCGGGAACAAGGTCGTTCAGCCAGAGATACCGCCGGACGGTTTTCACGTCCATGCCGTTGCGCTGGCCCACGCTTTGCAGGGAGAGCTTGCCAGCCTCATCATCGTCACCCCGCGCCCCCTGGTGCTTGATAGCTTCATACTGCTGTTGCAGGGCCGCCCGGCGCTTCCGGCGTAGCGTTGGTCTTGGTTTCGTCCGCTATGCTTGCAAATACCTCCTTATCACGATTGGGGCCGCATACCCACGCGGCCCAGGGTTCAGGGATTTTCCTGCGCACACAAAAACACCGCCTATTGTCCCGTTAGGCGGTGTTTTGTGTAAGGTTGGTAGCACTTTTTTACTTCTCTTCCCTGTATGCCCTTGTCAAGTGATGTTTTCGATAGAAATGATAAATCCGAACACATTACCAACTTGGATAATGTAGTTCGGATTATCCTTATTTGGTCCGAGTGACTGGAGTCGAACCAGCCTGACCTTGGTCCCAAACCAAGTGCCTAACCGATAGGCTACACCCGGATATAAATTTTTTTGCCCGGACCCGCCCACGCTCCCAAGCAGGGGCGCTATCCCCGGGTCGGGATGCTCTCCCCGCCCCGGCCGCGGCACGGCGTCCCGGAGACAAGTGAAGATATTATACCTGATTTTCTTGCGCTTTGCAATAGGGTATGGTATGATATCTGGGAAAAATAAACGAGGTGAACCCAATGCGGATGCGAAAGAAGAAGAACCTGGTCCCCCGGATGGACGCCTGTGAGGCGCTGCTGGTCCGGGACCCGGCCGGGGAAAAGGGCCGCTGGCGGGAGCGCAAGCCGGACGCGGCACGGCTCCGGCTGGAGCTGGGCTGCGGCAAGGGCCGCTTTACCGCCGAGACCGCCGCCGCCCACCCCGAGGACCTGTATGTGGCGGTGGAGCGGGTGCCCGACGCCATGGTCATCGCCATGGAGCGGTGCCGGGCGATGGGCCTGACCAACGTGTTTTTTATCGACGGCGACGCCGCCGCCCTGGACCAGTATTTCGCCCCCGGCGAGGTGGACCTCATCTACATCAACTTCTGCGACCCCTGGCCGTCGGTGAAGCACTCCCGCCGCCGCCTCACCCATGTGAACTTCCTGCTTGGCTACCGCAAAGTGCTCAAGGATGGCGGCCAGATCCAGTTCAAGACCGACAACCACGACCTGTTCGAGTGGTCCCTCTTCCAGTTCCCGAAGATGGGGTTCACCCTGTCCGACATCACCCGGAACCTCCACGAGCACAGCGTGCAGGGGGTCATGACGGACTATGAGGAAAAATTCTACGCCCAGGGCGTCCCCATCAACCGCTGTGTGGGCACTATGGGCCCCCTGCCTGAGGGCGCCGCACAGCCTGCACACACCCCCTGCCCCGCCCCTGGGGAGCCATAGGCTATAAGCGGCTCCGCACAGCCATCAAAAGCGCCCCTGATGCAGGAAAACCACCTGTTTCGGGGGCGCTTTTGGATCTCGCGAGGCGCCTGCTCATCCGCCCGGTCCGAGCCGGTCCCTTGGTCAAATTTTTTGTTGACATTGTAGACTGACCGTGCTATGATATGTCTACAACGTAGACAAGGAGGCGCGGACATGGACGACGTGAAGTTGACCGCCAGCGAGTGGAACGTGCTCAACTGCCTGTGGGAGCACCACCCCCAGACGGTGATGCAGCTGGTGGGCGAGCTGGAGAAAACGGTGGGCTGGGCCCGGAGCACCACCATCACCACCCTGCACCGGATGGAGGCCAAGGGGCTGGTGCGGTGCCAGCGGGCGGGCCGGGGCACGGCCTACGTCCCCCTGGTGGAGCGGGACCGGGCGGCGCTGGCCGAGACCAGGAGCTTCCTGGACCGGGTGTACCAGGGCAGCGTGGGCATGATGATGAGCGCCATGGCCCGGCAGGAGGGGCTGAGCCGGGAGCAGATCGCCCAGCTGCGGGCCATTTTGGACGAAGCGGAGCAGGAGGCGGAAACATGAAGCTGACACAGGTGCTGTTGGAGTGGGTCCTCACCTCCTCCTTTCTCATCCTGGCGGTGCTGGCCCTGCGGGCGCTGCTGGGCAGGCGGGTGAGCGCCGGGCTGAAATACGCCTTGTGGGCGGTGGTGCTGGTGCGGCTGCTGGTGCCGGTGCAGCTGTTCACCACCCCCGTCACCGGCTCGTCGGTGATGCGGGAGACCGGGGTGGAGCAGTGGGTAACCCCCCCTGCCCTCCCCTCCGACCCCATCCCGGCGGCTTCCCCCGCGCTGGCGCCCGCCCCCACGGAGCTGCCCGACGGCACGCTCATCGTCTACCAGCCCAGCCCCGCCCCCGTCACGGTGAAAATACAGCCCATCCCCCCTCTGCGGGCGCTGGGCTGGCTGTGGCTGGCGGGTACGGCGGCCATGGCGGCGGCGTTGGTCCTGTCCAACCTCCGTTTCGCCCGCCGCCTGCGCCGGGTCCGGGTCCCGCTGGAGGGCGTTGACTGTCCCCTGCCCGTGTACCTAGCGGAAAACCTGCCCTCCCCCTGCCTGTTCGGGCTGTTCCGGCCCGCCGTCTACCTCACCCCCGAAGCGGCGGCGGACCCGGCCATGCTCCGCCACGTGCTGGCCCACGAGACCACCCACCTGCGCCATTTCGACCACCTCTGGAACGTGCTGCGCAGCGCCGCTCTGGCCCTCCACTGGTGGAATCCCCTGGTGTGGCTGGCGGCGGCGCTCAGCCGCCGGGACTGCGAGCTGGCCTGCGACGAGGGGGCGTTGAAACGGCTGGGCGACGGGGAGCGGTTCGCCTACGGCCGCACCCTGCTGGCCCTCGTCACCCAGCGCCCCCGCCCCGGCGACCTGCTGCGGTGCGCCACCACCATGACCGGGGGCCAGAAGAGCGTGTTTGACCGGGTCAACCGCATCGCCAAGGCCCCCAAGCGCTGGCTGGGGGCGGCGGTGCTGGCGGTGGCGCTGGCGGCGCTGGCCTGCGCCTGCGCCTTCGGGTCGGCGGCGGAGCCGGACCAGGCCCCCGCCCCCTCCCCGGGCCCCTCCGCCCCGGCTGAGCCCTCTGCCCCGCCCGCCGGGAGGGAATGGCTGGACCTGGACATGGACATGGACCTCCCCCAGCTGTTGGAGCACTTCCCGGCAAGCATGGACGGCGTGCCGGAGGATGTGGTCCACTTCGTGGGGAGGGTAGTCCAAAATCGGGCCATGGCCTATCTGGACCTTCTGGAGGAGCACCCCTTGACCGACCAGCCCATCCGGTTCGACGGCTGGCGGGTGCAGGACCTCACCGGCCCCTGGCGGGGGACGGCCGGAGGCCGGGAGGTGGAGGTGTGGCAGGTCAACTATGAGCTCCACACCACCACCCAGGAGCCGGCCCTGAACCTGGTCAACGGCGGGGCCTACCTCAATGACGACGGCTGGCTGTGCCCCACCTACCCCAACTGCACCTACGCCGTGTTCCAGGCGAACTCGGGGGGCAGGCTGGGCTTCCTCACCGACTTCACCGACAACGGCGTGTACCCCGACGGCAACGCCGACCTCTTTTTCCAGCGTGTGGACGGCGTCCTGGCCGACCTACAGACCCAGTCCCTCCTCTCCGGCCTCTCCTATACCCTGGACCCCATCGGCAGCGGGGTGGACATCAGCGGCCTGGACTGCGGCGGCGCGGCCTGGCGGGGCTGGCGCCCGGATGAGATCCTCAGCCCCCGGCTGGGCCTACCGGAGGAGGGGATGGAGGGAGTCCTCTCCATACGCAACCCCCGGTTTTTGGGCGGGTACTTCACCGGCGCCCTGGGGAACACCTTCGCCGTCTATTTCCCCGGCGAGAGCCTGCTCTTCCTGGGCTTTGATGACTACACCAACAGCATCTATGACCCCGGTCATCTCAACTTCACCGTGGACCTGGCCGCCGGGACATTAAAACACCAGGAGACCAGCGGCTACCCCGGAACAGCCCCGGCCCTTTCCGATGAGGAGATGGTGGGCATGGCCCGGACCCTGGCCCGGCTGGTCCAAAGCGCGTCGGACCACTATGCCGCCGCCTCCCATCCCCCTGCCGAGACGGGCCCCCTGCCCTTCGACCAGCCGCTATACCTGTGGTTTGGCAGCGGCGCGGGGGCCTGGCGGACCATCCTCACCCTCCACCCCGACGGCTCCTTCCAGGGGCGCTACAACGACGCGGAGATGGGCGGCACCGGAGAGGGCTTTCCCTTCGGAACGGAGTACCTCTGCACCTTCCACGGGCGGTTCGGACAGGTCGAGCAGACCGCTCCCTCCTCCTGGTCGCTGACCCTGGAGGAACTGGAGCTGGACACCGGCCATCCCCTGGAGGAAAAGTGGATCGAGGAGGGCGTCCAGTACATCTCCGCCGCCCCCTACGGCTTCAGCCGGCGGGACAGCAGGGACGTGGACATACCCCTGGAGCCCGGGGCCCAGTTTACCCTCTACGCCCCCGACGCCAAGGGCTGCGCCCCCGGCGACGAGTTGTACGGAATGAACGGCGGCAACGAGGATACCGACTCCATCATGCGCCAGTTCTGGACCTGGTGGCCCGACAAGCGGGTCTGGACCCCCGACGGCACTCTGGGCTCCTGGGGCCTGTGCAATATGGAGACAGGCTACGGGTTCTTCGATCTGGGGGCCTGGGGCCTCACAGGATAACGACCATACCGCGCCGGGCCAGGGGGTCCGGCGCGGTATGGACCCTCCGGGCAAAAAATCAAGCCTTGTGTCCCGGCCCGGCCCATGGTACAATGAAAAAAACGGCAAAAGGCCGGCGGACCGGCGGCCGCCATGGGAAGGAGAGAAAACGCGTGAACATCAAGTTCGGCACAGGGGGCTGGCGGGCCGTCATCGGGGACGGGTTCACCAAGGCCAACGTCCAGCGGCTGGCCGCAGCCCTGGCCCGGAAGATGCGGGACGAGGGGGTGGCCCAGCGGGGCTTCCTCATCGGCTACGACCGGCGGTTCTTATCCAGGGAGGCGGCCCACTGGGCCGCCGAGGTGATGGCTGGGGCGGGGGTGCCCTGCATGGTGGTGGAGCGGGAGGCCCCCACCCCCCTCATCATGTTCGCCGTGAAGTATTATGAGCTGTCCTACGGCATGGCGGTCACCGCCAGCCACAACCCGGCGCTGTACAACGGTGTGAAGGTGTTCACCCAGGGCGGCCGGGACGCGGACGAAACGGTCACCGCCGCCATCGAGCGGTACATCGTGGCCCTGCCCGACAGCCCCTATCCGGTGGTGCCCTATGAGGAGGGGGTGCGCACCGGGCAGATCCAGGCCGTCGACCCCATGAATCCCTACATCGACTCCATCATCCGCTCGGTGAACATGGACGCCATCCGCGCCCGGGGGCTGAAGGTGGTGCTGGACCCCATGTTCGGCGTGTCCAAGACGGCGCTGAGCACCATCCTCATCACCGCCCGGTGCGACGTGGACGTGATTCACGAGCGGCGGGACGCCCTATTCGGCGGGCGGCTCCCCGCCCCCAACAGCAAGACCCTCATCGGCCTTCAAAGCTTCGTGGTGGAGAACGGCTGCGACATCGGCATCGCCACCGACGGCGACGCCGACCGTCTGGGGGTCATCGACGACCGGGGGGAGTTCCTCCACCCCAACAAGATTCTGGCGCTGCTGTACTACTACCTGCTGCGCTACAAGGGCTGGCACGGGGCGGCGGTGCGCAACATCGCCACCACCCACCTGCTGGACGCCATCGCGGCCCAGTTCGGCGAGACCTGCTACGAGGTGCCGGTGGGCTTCAAGCATATCTCGGGCAAGATGCTGGAGACCGGCGCCGTCATCGGCGGGGAGAGCTCCGGGGGGCTCACCGTCCGGGGGCACATCCAGGGCAAGGACGGCATCTACGCCGCCTCCCTGCTGGTGGAGATGCTGGCCACCACCGGGCGCAGCCTGTCCGAGCTCTACCAGGAGATCACCGGCCGCTGCGGCGCCTTTGAGATGGTGGAGCGGGGCTACCGCTTCTCCCCCGAGGAGAAGGCGCGCATTCACCGTCTGGTGATCGAGGAGGAGCGGCTGCCCGACTTCGGGCTGACGGTGGACAGGGTGAGCTACGCCGACGGCTGCAAGGTCTACTTCAAGGGCGGCGGCTGGGTGGTGGCCCGGTTCTCCGGCACGGAGCCTCTGCTACGGGTATTCTGCGAGATGGACACCATGGACCGGGCGGCCCAGACCGCCGCCTGCATGGAGCGCTTCCTCGGCCTGGAGGGGCGAAATATCGAGTAAAGGACCGGGGGGCCGCTGAGCGGCCCCCCGGTTCGGCCTGCCCCTTTGAATCTTGCAAAAGAAAAGCTGATGTGGTAAAATAAAACGCTATTATAGATTTCTTCCCCTCTCAGGAAAAAAGCGCCGCCGCGACGGGCGGCGCGGAGGCGGCAAATTCGCCGCAAGCTCCTTCGATTTGAGAGGTTTTGAGCAAAAAGAGGTGGTTGTGTGTACCTAAAGGCGCTGGAAATTCAGGGCTTCAAAAGCTTTCCGGATAAGACGGTGCTGGTGTTCGGCTCGGACATCACGGCGGTGGTGGGGCCCAACGGCTCGGGCAAGTCCAACATCTCCGACGCCATCCGCTGGGTGATGGGAGAGCAGTCCACCCGCACCCTCCGGGGGAACAAGATGGAGGACGTGATCTTCAACGGCACGGAAAAGCGCAAGGGCCTGGGCTTCGCCGAGGTCACCCTGGTGCTGGACAACACCGAGCGCATCTTCCAGATGGAGGAGACGGAGGTGGCGGTGACCCGCCGGTACTACCGCTCCGGGGAGAGCGAGTACTATATCAACCGCCGGGCCTGCCGCCTGAAGGACATCAACGAGCTGTTTATGGACACGGGTCTTGGCCGGGAGGGCTACTCCATCATCGGCCAGGGCCGCATCGACGAGATTTTGTCCGTCAAGAGCGCCGACCGCCGGGAGGTCTTTGAGGAGGCGGCGGGCATCTCCCGCTTCCGCCACCGCAAGGAGGAGGCGGAGCGCAAGCTGGAGCGCACGGAGGAAAACCTGGTGCGCATCAACGACAAGATCAGCGAGCTGGAGCTCCAGGTGGAGCCCCTGCGCGTTCAAGCAGAAAAGACAAAGAAGTACAATGTCCTTCGGGACGAGCTGAAGGGGCTGGAGATCTCCGTCTGGCTGGACCAGCTGGAGCACATCCGGGCGGGCAGCGTGAAGCTGAAGGGGGACCTGGAGGGGGCCGTGCGCCAGCGCGACGAGGCCCACGACGAGGCGGAGCGTCTGTTCGCCCAGAGCGGCACCCTGGCCGATCAGATGCGGGACAAGGACATCCAGGCCGAGGAGCTGCGGGGAAAGCAGTCCGGCCTGGACCAGCAGGTCCACTCCTGCGAGAACAGCATCAGCCTGCTGAAAAACGACATCAAAAACAACAGCGAAAACGCCCAGCGCATCCGCCAGGAGCTGGAGCAGCAGGAGGGGCGCGCCGGCTCCCTGGCCGCCCAAATCCAGGAGGGACAGGACCGCCTGGACCAGATCGGCCGGGACATGGCCGCCTGCCAGGACCGGATTGACGCTTTGAACGGGAGCGTCCAGGAGGTGCTGGGCTCGGCGGGCGCCCTCAACGAGGAACTGGAGCGCCTCCAGGAGCGGGAGCGGCTGGAGACCGCCTCCGCCGGGGAGGCCCGGCAGCTGCTGTCCGCCCTGGCCGCCGCCGCCCAGGAGCTTTACGATCGGGAGGAAAAGCTGGGCCAGGAGCTCCAGGAGCAGGAGGACAAGGCGTCCCAGGCCCGCCAGGTGCTGGAGGGCACCCAAAAGGAGCTGGACAAGGTCACCGAGGACCGGGACGCGGCGAAAAACGTCATCAGCGGCTATCAAATGCGCCTCCAGTCCCGGCAGCGGAAGCTGGACCAGGCCCAGGAAAAGCACCGCCGCCTCCAGATGGACGAAAACAACCTCAATTCCCGCATCAAGATGCTCTCCGAGATGGAGAAGCTGTACGAGGGCTACTCCAAGGCGGTGAAGCTGGTGATGGGAGAGGCCGAGCGGGGCGGTTTGAAGGGCGTCCGCGGCCCGGTGGCGGGGCTGCTCCACGTCCCCGACCAGTACGCCGTGGCCATTGAGATCGCCCTGGGTGGCGCCATGCAGAACCTGGTGGTGGAGCGGGACGAGGACGGCAAAAACGCCATCAACTACCTGAAGCGCCGGGACGGCGGGCGGTGCACCTTCCTGCCCATGAACACCATCCGGCCCGCCGACTTCCGGGACAGGGCCGTGGAGCGGGAGGACGGCTTTGTGGGCATGGGGGATACGCTCATCTCCTTCGCACCGGAGTACGCCAACATCTTCTCCAACCTGCTGGGCCGGGTGGTCATCGCCCAGAGCATGGACAAGGCCATGGCCATGACCAGAAAATTCGGCCATCGCTTCCGCGTCGTCACCCTGGACGGCCAGGTGCTCAACGCCGGCGGGTCCATGACCGGCGGCTCGGTGTCCCGCTCGGCGGGGATTCTGAGCCGGGCCAACGAGCTGGAACGCTTAAATCAGCAGAAGGACGGCCTCGCCGCCGATTTGAAAACCGCCTCTGACGAGCTTTCCAAGGCCCAGCGGGAGCTCACCGCCGCCCAGTACGAGCTGGACGCCGCCGCCGGACAGCTCCGGGAGGCGGAGGACGCGGTATTAAAATACTCCGAGCGGGCGGACAGCGCCCAGGTCCAGCTGGCGGACATCGAGCTGCGCCGCCAGGCCCTGGCCGGGGAGCGAACACAGGTCCGCCGCCGCATGGAGGAGAACACCCAGAACACCGCCCAGGCCAAGGCCCGGATCGAGGAGCTGGAGGGCTCCGCCGCCGCCCTGCGCTCGGAGGGCGAGGCCAAGGCCCAGGGCCGCACCGCCCTCCAGGACAAGGTGGCTCGGCTGAACGAGGAGGCCGCCGGATACGCCGCCAAGCTGGCGGGGCTGGAGGGCGAGCGCTCCGCTTTGTGCCAGAGCATCAGCGAGCTGGAGCGCCTGCGGGACGACCTGAGCGGCGACACCGCCAGCCGCACCGCCATGATCGGCCAGTTCGAGCAGCAAAACGACTATCTCCTGCGGCGCATCCAGGAGGAGGAGGAGCGCCTCCAGGGGCTGCGCCGCACCAGCCAGGAGAATGCCGCCGCCATCCGCCGCCTCAACGACGAAAAGCTGGCCCTGGAGGGCAGGCGCAACCAGGCCGACCGCCAGGCCCGGGAGAAAAACAATGAGCTGATCGCCATGGAGCGGGAGGTGGCGAACCTGGAAAACAAGGTCTCCGCCGCCGCCGTGGAGGAGTGCCAGATTCTGGACAAGCTGTGGGAGAGCTACGAGCTGTCCCACGAGGCGGCCCGGGCCCAGCGGGTGGAGCTGGAGTCGGTGCCCCGTGCCCAGCGGCGCATCGGGGAGCTGAAAAAGTCCATCTCCGCCCTGGGCAGCATCAACCCGGACGCGGTGGAGGAGTTTCAGCGTGTCAACGAGCGCTATACCTATTTTACCGACCAGCGAAACGACGTGTCCAAGGCCAAAAAGGAGCTTCAGGACATCATCGCCCAGATCACCGGCGAGATGACGGAGATCTTCAAGGAGCAGTTCGCCCTCATCGACCAGGAGTTCCGCCGCGCGTTTACCGAGCTGTTCGGCGGGGGCAAGGCGGAGCTGCTGCTGGACGACCCGGAGGACGTGCTGGGGTGCGGCATCGAGATCAAGGCCCAGCCCCCGGGCAAGACCATTCAGCACATGAGCTCCCTGTCCGGCGGGGAGCGGGCCCTCATCGCCATCGCGCTCTACTTCGCCATTTTGAAGGTCCGCCCCACCCCCTTCTGCGTCATGGACGAGATCGAGGCGGCGCTGGACGAGTCCAACGTGGTGCGCTACGCCCGGTATATGCGGCGGATGAGCGACAAAACCCAGTTCATCGTCATCACCCACCGCCGGGGCACCATGGAGGAGGCCGACGTGCTCTACGGCGTCACCATGCAGGAGAAGGGCGTGTCCAGGATGCTCACCATCAACCTGAACGATGTGGAAAAAGAACTGAATATCAAATAGGGGCCCCCAACGAAACGACTTCTGTTTCGTTGGGGAGAGGAGGAGCAGCGTAATGAGCGAGCCCTGGCGCTTGCGCTGGGGCGAGGGATATGGAGCTTGCTCCGACGAGGAAAAAGAGTTGAATATCAAATGACACAGGAAAGGGAAAAACGCTGCGGCAACTGCGGCCACGTGATGGAATTTGTCAAGGCTGAGCAGGTGCAGCTGGGAAAGACCAGCTTCCTTTGGGGCGACTGGCCCAACCTGCTGGCCGGGGCCCTGAGCGTGGAGATATGGAGCTGCCCCAGCTGCCGCAAGCTGGATTTCTACTGGAGTGGCGAGGAGGATGACACGGACTGGGAGGGCGGGGACCGCATGGCCCAGACCACCTGCCCCGCATGCGGCCATGTCCACGACCTGGACGACCCAAAATGCCCCCGCTGCGGGGCGAAAAAACCGAATATCTAAATAAAGGAAGGTTCACATGGGCTTTTTTGACAAGATCAAGAAGATCGGCATTTTTAACGGCTTTTCCGAGCTGACGGATGACTTCTACGAGGAGCTGGAGGAATCCCTGGTGATGGCCGACCTGGGCGCCGAGACCACCATGGAGGCGGTGGAGGAGCTGAAGGACCGCTGCAAGGCGCGGAAGATCCGCGACATGGAGGGGGCCCGCCAGTGCATGCGGGAGATCCTGGCGGAATACCTGTCCACCGGCGAGCTGTCGGTGGACATGAGCCGCGCCCCCGCCATCGTCCTGTTCATCGGCGTCAACGGGGTGGGCAAGACCACCTCCATCGGCAAGCTGGCCGCCAGGTGGAAGCGGGAGGGCAAAAAGGTGCTGCTGTGCGCCGGGGACACCTTCCGGGCCGCCGCCGCCGAGCAGCTCACCATCTGGTCTGAGCGGGCCGGGGTGGACATCGTCAAGCAGCACGAGGGGGCCGACCCCGCCGCCGTGGTGTACGACGCCCTGGCCGCCGCCCGGGCCAGGAAGAGCGACGTGGTGCTGGTGGACACCGCCGGGCGGCTGCAAAACAAGGCCAACCTGATGAACGAGCTGAACAAAATCAGCCGCGTCATCGACCGGGAGTGCCCCGACGCCAGCCGGGAGACCCTGCTGGTGCTGGACGCCACCACTGGGCAGAACGGCCTCATTCAGGCCAAGGAGTTCTCCAAGGCGGCGGGGGTGACGGGCATCGTGCTCACCAAGCTGGACGGCACCGCCAAGGGGGGCATTGTCATCGCCATCGCCAGGGAGCTGGGCGTGCCGGTGAAGTTCGCCGGAGTGGGCGAGGGCGTGGACGACCTCCAGCCCTTCGACGCCGCCGCCTTTACCGAGGCCCTGCTTTGACATTATTTACACCCAGGTCACGAATTTTCGCCGGGACTGTTGTATGATAGAGAAGAATGGGGGCGTGTGTGGATGAAGCTGGTACTGGCTAGTAAAAATGAAAAAAAACTCAGGGAAATGAATGAGATTTTGTCCGGTATGGGGGTAGAGGTCTGCTCCCAGGCGGACGCGGGCGTGGATGTGGACGTGGAGGAGACGGGGACCACCTTTGAGGAGAACTCCCTGTTGAAAGCGAAAGCCGTCATGGAGGCCTCCGGCCTGCCCGCCATCGCGGACGATTCCGGACTGTGCGTGGACGCGCTGAACGGCGCGCCGGGGGTGTACTCCGCCCGGTACGGCGGCGAGGGGCTGGACGACGCGGGGCGCTACCGCCTGCTGCTCTCCTCCATGCCCGCGGGCAAGCCCCGGACGGCCAAGTTCGTGTCCGTCATCACCTGCTGCTTTCCCAACGGGGACGTGCTCACCGCCCGGGGGGAGTGCCCCGGCACCATTGCCTTCGCCCCCATGGGGGAGGGAGGATTTGGCTACGACCCGGTGTTCTTCCTGCCCAAGCTGAAAAAGACCTTTGCCCAGCTCAGCGCCGAGGAGAAAAACGCCATCTCCCACCGAGGGAGGGCGCTGGAGGCGTTCCAGATCAAGCTGGAGGAATATTTGAAGAAATAAGGAGAATATATGGCAGATTTGACAAGCAAACAGCGCTCACAGCTGAGAGGGCTGGCCAACGAGCTGGACACCATCGTCCACATCGGCAAGGACGGCATCGGCCCCAACCTGACAAAACAGGCGGAGGACGCCCTGGAGGCCCGGGAGCTCATCAAGGGCAGGGTGCTGGAGAACAGCCCTCTGTCCCCCCGGGAGGGGGCGGAGGAGCTGGCCCGGGCCACCCGGAGCCAGGTGGTGCAGGTCATCGGCACCAAGTTCGTATTATATAGAGAGACCCACAGCAAGCCCCGTGACAAGAGAATCAAGCTGGTCAAATAGGCGTCCCCCACATTTTTGAGAGAGGGTGGTCCCATTGAAAATCGGCATTTACGGCGGCAGCTTCAATCCCCCCCACCTGGGGCACCTGGCGGCGGCCAGGGCGGCCATGGCCGCTCTGGGGCTGGACCGGCTGGTGTTCATCCCGGCGGGGGTCCCGCCCCACAAGGAGCTGGCCCCCGGCAGCCCCGGGCGGGAGCAGCGCCTGGAGATGACCCGCATCGCCGCCGACCAGCTGCTCATGCCCGCCTCCACCGAGGTGTGGGATACCGAGCTGCACCGGGAGGGCAAGAGCTACACCGCCGACACCCTGGAGGAGGCCGCATCACGCTGGCCGGGCGACGAGCTGTGGCTGCTCATGGGGACGGACATGTTCCTCACCCTCCACCGCTGGGTGGAGCCGGAGAAAATTTTGGCCCTGGCGGGGGTGTGCGCCTTCGGGCGCACCGAGTCCGACGGCGAGGAACTGTTCGCCCCCCAGCGGGAGTTTCTGCAAAAAACCTATCCCCAGGCAAAAATCGCCACCATCACCGTCCCCGGCCTGGTGGACGTGTCGTCCACCCAGCTGCGTGGGCTGCTGGCCCAGGGAAAAGGCCGGGAATTTTTGCCGGAGGCGGTGTACGGCTACATTTTGCGGGAAAAACTATATGGGACCGACGCCGACCTCAAGCGCCTGAGCCTGGACGACCTGCGCTGCGTATCCTATTCCATGGTGTACGCCAAGCGTCTGGCCCACATCCGGGGCTGCGAGGAGGAGGCGGCGAAGCTGGCCCGCCGCTGGGGCGCGGACGAGGGGCTGATGCGCCGGGCCGCCATCCTCCACGACTGCACCAAGTATTTCACCTACGAAAGGCAGCTGGAGCTGTGCGAACAGTATCACATCCAGCTCTCCCCCCTAGAGCTGGCCACCGACAAGCTGCTCCACGCCAAGACGGGCGCCGCCCTAGCCAAATACGTCTTTGGCTTTGATGAGCTTTACGACGCCATCTTCTACCACACCACCGCCCGGGCGGGGATGAGCCTGGAGGAAAAGCTGCTTTACATTGCCGACTACATGGAGCCCTGCCGGGCCTTCCCCGAGGTGGAGGAGCTGCGCCGCCTGGCCTATACCGACCTGGACGGGGCGGTGGCCATGGGGGCCTCCCTGTCCGTCCAGGAGATGGTCCAGCGGGGCAAGGAGCTCCACCCCGACACCAGAGCCGCCTTTGAATTTTACAGGAAAGGGAATTAGACATGAGCGATCAGTCCAGAATGCCGCACCAGCAGGGGCCTGAGCACACCGGGCCGGGAAAACGGCTGGAGAAAAAGACCAGGCCGGCCCTCACCCCCGCCCAGGCCCAGGAAAAGAAAGAAAAGCGTATCATGGTCCTCATGATCGTTCTGGCCGTGGTCATGGTCATGGCGGCGGCGGTGCTGCTGCTGTATAACCGCTGGGTGAAAAAGCCCTCCCTTCCCCCGGACGCCACCCAGTCCGGCGCCCCGACGGCGTCGGGAGACCTTCTGGGCAGCCCGGATCCGGAGGCCACGCTGAACTTCGACGCCATCCAACCCAAGGTGGGGGGCGCCCGGAGGAGCAAGGAGATCTACACCTTCCTGATCTTTGGCTCCGACGTGGCCTCCGGCCTCACCGACACCATGATGGTGGCCACCTATGACATCACCAACCAGAAGGCCACCGTCATGTCCCTTCCCCGGGACACCATCGTCAACAACACCGGCCACCGCATCCCGGACAAGAAGCTGAACGCGGTATACAACCTCTGGGGCAAGGGGGACGACGGCGTCCAGGCCCTGAAAAACGAGGTGTCCGAGCTGGTGGGCTTCATGCCGGACTACTACGTGCGCATCGACTGGGAGCTGGTGGGCGAGATGGTGGAGGCCATCGGCGGCGTGTGGTACGAGGTCCCCTTCCTCATGGTATACAACGACCCCTTCCAGGACCTGTATATCTACCAGGAGCCGGGCTACCGGCAGCTGAGCGGCGACGACGCCATGCAGATCGTCCGCTGGCGGCACAACGACCCCGGCTTCCCCGACCCCGGCGACCGCAGCGACCTGTACCGGCTTCAGGTGCAGCACGATTTCCTGAAGGCGGTGCTCAAGCAGACCCTTCAGATCAAAAACGTCACCCGCATCGGCCAGCTGGCCGAGCTGTTCGGCAACCGGGTGGACAGCGACCTGTCGGTGGAGAACATCTTCTGGTTCGCCCAGGAGGCCATCATCGGCGGGCTCCAGGTGGACGACGTGGAGTTCTGCACCATGCCCGTGGCCAACGGCAGCTATTACCAGGCCAAGTATGACACAAAGTATTCCTTTGTCTACCCTGTCCAGAGCCAGCTGCTCACCCTCATCAACGAAAAGCTGAACCCCTTCGTGGAGCAGGTGACCATCCGTGAGCTGGACCTGATGAGCCAGGCCCCCGACGGCTCTTTGCGCTCCAGCACGGGGCGGCTGGCCGACCCCTCCGTGGGGGTGGTCCAGGTGAAGCCGACCCCCGAGCCCGAGGAGAGTAAGCCCCTGGAGAGCGGTCAGCCCGCCGAGAGCGGCCAGCCCCAGGTCAGCCCCCCACCCACCGCCGAGCCCACGCCCAGCGGGGCGGTGGACACCCCGCCCCCGGCCACCGACCCGGTGGAGCCGGACCCCCAGCCCACCCCCGCCGGGGAGCCCGCCGACGGGAACTGGGGCGAGACAACTGATTAACTGGAAAAAGGAGAGAATTTCATGCTGAACGAAAAGGAAATGATCGCCATAACCGTCAAGGCCCTGGACGATAAGAAGGGCAAGGACCTCAAAGTTCTGCGCACCGCCGGCCAGACCACCCTGGCGGACTACTTCATCATCTGTAGCGGCAGCTCCAACACCCAGGTGCGGGCGCTGGCCGAGGCGGTGGAGGAGGCCATGTCCAAGGCCGGGGAGGAGCCCCACCACATCGAGGGGCACCGGGGCGGCCAGTGGACGCTGATGGACTACTCCAGCGTGGTGGTCCACATCTTCACCGACGAGGGCCGGGAGTTCTACAGCCTGGAGCGGCTGTGGTCGGACGCCGAGGCGGTGGATGTCTCCCAATATCTGACGGCGCAGGCCGAGTAATCTGCAAAGGTCGTGAATTGACATGGAAAATCAAGCAAAAAAGGTCATGCTCTCCGGCATTCAGCCCAGCGGGCAGCTCCATCTGGGCAACTATCTGGGCCCTTTGCGCCACTGGCCGGAGATGATCGACGAGTTTGACTGCTACTTCTTCCTGGCGGACCTGCACACCATCACCGTCCGCCAGGACCCGGCCGAGTTGAGAAAGCGCACCCTCACCCTCATCGCCCAGTACATCGCCTGCGGGCTGGACCCGTCCAAGTGCGTGCTGTTCATCCAGTCCCATGTCCCCGCCCACGCCCAGCTTGGGTGGGTGCTGGACTGCTACACCATGTTCGGCGAGCTGTCCCGCATGACCCAGTTCAAGGACAAGTCCGCCCGGAACGCGGACAACATCAACGCGGGGCTGTTCACCTACCCGGTACTGATGGCGGCGGACATCCTGCTCTACCAGCCGGACTTCGTCCCCGTGGGGGAGGACCAGAAGCAGCATGTGGAGATCTGCCGGGATATCGCTAACCGTTTCAACGGCGTGTACGGCGACGTGCTCAAGGTGCCCGAGCCCTATATCGCCAAGGTGGGGGCCCGGATCATGAGCCTGGCCGCCCCGGACAGCAAAATGAGCAAATCCCAGCCCGAGGGCTGCGTGTTCCTCATGGAAAAGCCGGAGGACATCGCCCGGAAGTTCAAGCGGGCGGTCACCGACAGCGACACCGAGCGCTGCGTGCGCTACGACTCGGAACACAAGCCCGGCGTGTCCAACCTGATGCAGATCTACGCCTCCGCCACCGGCAAGAGCTATGAGGAGATCGAGCGGGAGTTTGACGGCAAGGGCTACGGCGCCTTCAAGCCCGCCGTGGGCGAGGCGGTTGTGGAGACCCTGCGCCCCATCCGGGAGGAGACCGAGCGGCTGCTGGCGGACAAGGGGTATCTGGAGGGCGTCTACCGCGCCGGGGCGGAGCGGGCCGCCTATGTGGCGGAAAAGACCCTGCGCAAAGTGTATAAAAAGGTGGGCTTCCTGCCCCGATAATCGGGAGAGAGAAAGACATCGGGCAAAAGGAGCGAAATTTCTTTGAACAATCTGAGTAAGATCATGGCGGCCCAGGAGATCTGGTCCGTCCTGCTGGCACTGGCGCTGGCGGCGGTGGTGGCCTTTGCCGCCACGCCGCTGGTGAAGGCGCTGTCGGTGAAGGTGGGGGCGGTGGACGTGCCCACGGACGGCCGGCGCATGCACGACCACCCCATCCCCCGGATGGGCGGGCTGGCTATTTTCCTGGGCTTTTTGTGCGCCGTGCTGCTGTTCGTCCCGCTGAACACCGAAAAGCAGGGGATGCTGCTGGGGGCGGTGATCATCGTGGTGCTGGGCATTTTTGACGACATCTACGCCCTGCCCGCCAAGCCGAAGTTTCTGGTGCAGATTATCGCCGCCCTCATCGCCGTGGCGGCGGGCAACCGCATCGAGGTGCTCTCCAACCCCAACATCTTCAGCCCCGACCCGGTGTGGATTCTAGGGTGGCTGAGCTACCCGGTGACGGTGATCTGGATTGTGGCCATCACCAACGCCGTCAACCTCATCGACGGGCTGGACGGGCTGGCCTGCGGCGTGTCCACCATCAGCGCGGCCACCATGCTGGTCATCGCCCTGCTGGTAACCGAGCTGGACGTGGCGGTGATGATGGCGGCGCTGGCGGGGGCGTGCATCGGCTTTCTGCCCTACAACTTCAACCCGGCCAAGATCTTCATGGGGGACACCGGGTCCACCTTCCTGGGCTTCATCATGGCCACCGTGTCGGTGGAGGGCATGTTCAAGCAGTACGCCATCATCTCCTTTGTGGTGCCCTTTCTCATGCTGGGCCTGCCCATTTTCGACGTGTGCTTCGCGGTGGTGCGCCGGGTCTCCCACGGGCAGAGCCCCATGCAGCCCGACCGGGGGCATGTCCACCACCGGCTCATCGACATGGGCTTCTCCCAGAAGCAGGCGGTGGGCGTGCTGTACGTCATCTCCGCCATCCTGGGGCTGTCCGCCGTGGTGCTCACCGCCAGCGGGGCGGTGAAGGCCATGGTGTTCCTGCTGGCCATGGCTGCGGCGGCGGTGATCGCCTGGCGGGTGTTCCTGCCGGGCGGGCCCCATGACAAGGCCGCAGACCCCCGGCCGCCCCAGGACGCCGCGCGCACCCAAGAGGAGGGAGACAGCGAGCATGGATAAACTGAAGGTGATGACTATCTTCGGCACCCGGCCCGAGGCCATCAAAATGGCCCCCCTGGTGAAGGAGCTGGAGGACCGCCCGGAATTCGAGAGCTACTGCTGCGTCACCGCCCAGCACCGGCAGATGCTGGATACCGTTTTGAACATCTTCCGAATCAGGCCCCAGTTCGACCTGGACATCATGGAAAAAAACCAAACCCTGTCCACCATCACCTCCAAGTGCCTGCTGGGACTGGAGGAGGTGTTCCGACAGGTGAGGCCCGACCTGGTGCTGGTCCATGGGGACACCTCCACCACCTTTGCCGGGGCGCTGGCGGCCTTCTACCAGCAGATCGCCATCGGCCATGTGGAGGCGGGGCTGCGCACCGGGGACAAGTACTCCCCCTTCCCGGAGGAGATGAACCGCTCCATGGTGGGGCGGCTGGCGGATCTGCACTTCTGCCCCACCCAGACCAACCGCCGCAATCTGGAGGCAGAGGGGATCAAGGACGGGCTGTTTATCACCGGCAACACAGTCATTGACGCGCTCCAGACCACGGTGGTGGACTGGTTCACCTTTGACGAGGAGCTGCTGAACACCCTGGACTATGAGAATCAAAAGGTGATCCTGGTGACCTGCCACCGCCGGGAGAACTACGGCCGTCCCATGGAGGATATCATGTCCGCCCTGGCGCACATCGCCCGGTCTCACCCCGAGGTGGAGCTTGTCTACCCGGTACATCTCAGCCCGGTGGTCCAGGAGTGCGCCCACCGGCATCTGGACGGCATGGACAATGTCCATCTCATCGCCCCGCTGGACGTGGAGGAGATGCACAACCTGATGGCCCGCAGCTACCTGGTGATGACCGACTCCGGCGGGCTGCAGGAGGAGGCTCCCGCCCTGGGCAAGCCGGTGCTTGTCCTCAGGAAAGAGACCGAGCGCCCTGAGGCTGTCCAGGCCGGAACGGTCAAGCTGGCCGGGGTGGACTATGACCGTATCGTGGAGCTGGCGGACCTGCTGCTGACGGACCCGGACGCTTACGGGGAGATGGCCCACGCCGTCAACCCCTACGGGGACGGCAATGCCTGCCAGCGCATTGCCGACGGCATTTTGTACCATTTCGGTCGGACAGACCGCCCGCCGGAGCCCTTTCACAGCTGAGTATGGAGGAAAAAAAGCGCACGGTGATGGCCGTGGTCATCATCGCGGTGGTGCTGGCGGCGGTCCTGTACAGCTTTTTCCTCAATCTGCTGGCCCCCACCCCCCGCCTGGAGCTGGCCGACCCGGACGCCACCCAGAGCGTGGACCCCTTGGGCGCGGAGAGCGGCCGGCCTGCCGGCGTGGTGGTGGAGGTCACCCCCCAGACGGTGCAAAGCCTCGTCGCCTCCCTGGAGCGGTACGAGAGCTATCGCCGGACGGTGGCGGTGGAGTACCTGGAGCAGGGCCAGTCCCTGGGGATCGTCACCGCCCAGGTGTGGGCGGACGGCGGGTGGACCCGCGCCTCCGCCGCGCTCAGCTCGGGCGCGGTGGAGCACTCCATCGTGGGGGAGGACACGCTGTGGCTGTGGTACGAGGGCGGCGCCCAGGTGTATTCCGGCCCGGCGGCGGACCGGGCCGCCGACCTCAGCCAGCGCCTGCCCACCTACGAGGACGTGCTGGCGCTGGAGCAGAGCTCCATCACCGGCGCGGGCTATGAGGAGCGGGACGGCCAGCCCTGTGTCTTTGTGGAGGCCAACACCGCCCCGGGCGCCGTGGAGCGCTACTGGGTGTCGGTGAGCAGCGGCCTTTTGGCGGCGGCGGAGCTGGAAAAGGATGGGGATGTGGTGTATACCATGACCGCCCGGGACATGGTCAGCCCTCTGGACCGGACCGAGGGCGTTTTCACCCTCCCCGACGGCGCCGTACTGTACGAACCGGGAAAATAGCGCCGCTTCGTCCTTGTCACGCTTGGATTGGGCGCATAGCCGGCTCGCTTTCCCTCCGGCTCGGGCAAAACCCGGCCCGCTGCGCGGTCCTGGGCTTTTGTCCTCGCTCCGGTCCAAGCTCGCCTATGCGCCTATCCTTGCGCTTCCTCCTCCCCCAGCCCCAGGAGCAGCAGCAGGCCCAGGGTGATGACCAGCTCCAGATTGTCCCCGTCCTCCAGGTACAGGAAGAGGATGATGAGCACCAGCAGGATGTCCCCGGTGTCGAACTTCTCCAGAGAAAAGTGCTGCTTCACCCCGTCCAAAAGCTGGCCCAGTCCCCGGGTCACCTCCCCCACCAGGTCGTTTTTGGAGCGGTAGGGCTGGGGTGGGTGCTGCCAATTGTTCGGATAATACTGATTTTGCGGCGGGCTGAAGCCTGCGCCGCCCCGGGGCTGGCTCGGACGGCCTGCGCTGGGCCGGCTCTGGGGCTGGGGGTCTCCCCCGTCCACCTGGACGAAGCTGCCGCTGTCCAGGCCGTCCAGATAGCGGTTATACATGGCTGTCCTCCTTGCGGGCGCGGAGCAGCCCCAGCCCCGAGCGGATCAGCCGGGACAGCTTGGCGATCTGAATCGCCTTGTCCAGCTTGGCGTACCGCTCCTCCCGCACAAAGGGGCGCAGGGCGTTGAGCAGGGCGGTGCGCTTGTCATCTCCGCCGTCGGCGAACTGGCCGATGAGCCCGGCGGCGGCGGACAGCGTGTTCACATCCAGCCCTCCCAGCGCCCCCAGCACCCCTTCCAGCCCGCCGCCGGCGGGGGCGGACTGCTGCGCGGGGGCCTCCCCCGGCGGGTTTTCGGCCCGCGGGGGCTCGGGCTGACCGGCGGGCTGGCCCGTCCCCTCCCCTTGCGCCCCCTCCTGGGGCTGGCCCTGCCCGGAGGAGCCGCCCAGGTTCAGGGACTGGGCCAGGGACATGATCTGGGCCATGGCCTGGGGGTTGCCCAGGATGTTTTCCAGTTTTTCCTCCAGCTCACCCATGGCAGTCCCCTCCCCTCCCGGCCTCCCGGCCCTTTACTTCAGGTTTTCCTTCATCTTTTGGATGAGTTTGGCCCCCTCCGGGTCGTGCATCAGCCGGCGGATGGCGTCGGCCAGCTGGGTGGTGTCCCCCTTGGCGGCCCGCTGGGCCGCCGACTCCAGGTCCCCGGTGCTCTGGCTGAGCATGGAGAAAATGCGCTGGGTCTCCGGCGCGTCCCGCAGCTTTTCCAGCTTGGACGGGTCTTTCATCAGGCCCATGGCCTCTTTCCCGTGCAAAACCTCGTCAAAATTCGGCATAGGTGATCCCTCCGTTCAATGACAGTATATGTGCGCAGGGAGAAATGGTGACCAATATGAAGATCTTAGTGTTTTCAGATTCCCACGGGCGGCTGGGGCCCATGCTGGACGCCGTGGAGCAGGAGCGGCCCCAGCGGGTGTTCTTTCTGGGGGACCACTACCGGGATGGGCAGGCGCTGATGGACGCCTACCCCGACCTGCCCATGGAGCTGGTGCGGGGCAACTGCGACTGGGACAAGGCCCCGGACGAGCTCATCGTGGAGGCCGGAGGCGTGAAATTCCTGCTCACCCACGGCCACCGCTACGGCGTCAAGAGCGGCACAGACCAGCTGGCCCGGGCCGCCAGGGAGAAGGGGGTGGCGGTGGCCTGCTTCGGCCACACCCACCAGGGGCTGAACATGCCCGACCGGGGGGTATGGCTGTTCAATCCCGGCACCGCCGGAGGAATTTACAACCGGGTGGGCTACGGGGTGATCCTGGTCTCCAACGGAACGTTTCGCACGGACCTGAAATGAAAAAATTCCCGGCGCTTTCGCGTCGGGAATTTTCGCGTCACAGGGCATCCTGCTGTCAGGCGTGGCTGTGCCGGGTGTGGGTCTCCTCGGTGCGGAACAGCAGCGTCAGGCACCACAGCGCCGCCAGCCCCACCACGGTATAGATGATGCGGGCCAGCCAGGTGCCGGGTCCGCCGGAGATAAACGCCACCAGGTCGAAGTTGAACAGCCCGATGGACCCCCAGTTCAGCCCGCCGATGATGGCCAGCGTCAGGGCGATCTTATCCAGGAACACGGTGCAAACCTCCTTTGCCGGGGCGCGGTTTGGCGCAGGCCCCGTTTTTATAGCTGCGAAGGTAGTTTGTCCCGGGTAAAGTTCGCTATGCTGGAAATTTTTTTGACAATGATGGGCCTCAGTTAGAGCCAAAAGACACCGACTGACTGGTGGGGATGACACACACATAGCTCTTCCCCCGGCCCAGGGCCAGCGGGGCGCCGTCCTCGGTGAAATAGCGGAACTGCTCGCTGGGCCCGCCCTTCTCCCACTTGATGGGGATGATCTGCCCGCAGCAGGCAAACCAGCCGTTTCCGGCGCTCAAGTCCACCTTGACCCGCCCCGCGTCGTCCTGGACCACATAGGTGGTCTGGAGCACCAGCAGGTTGGTCACCGCCACCTGGCTGCCGTCGTTGCCGTCTATGTAGGGCTCGCCGTACTCCTCCACCTTGTAGAGGCCGCTAGGGGCGTCGTAGCGGAACACCCCGGTTTTATAGCTGGAGAAGGGGACGGTGATGATGTCGGCAATCTTGCCCCCGGCAGGGGCGTACCCGTCGAGAAAGGTCATCTCATAGGCGTAGCCCGCGCTGTGCTCCTCCAGCTCCCGCTGGGCCAGCATGTCCATGATGGCCTGGCCGGAGGTGAGCAGGGAGTGCTCAAAGTCATAATGGTGCCCGGCCACCCGGTCCCGGTCCCGCCAAAACATCCCGGCCTCCTTGCTGGAGTAGTAGCCGTTGACCCCGTCCACGGTGAACAGGCCCTTGCTGTTCTTGGTGTTGTAGAACTCCGGGCTGCCCCCGGCGTGGATGAACACCGCGTCGTGCCCCTGGGCGATCTCCCAGTAATACTGCCGGGCGGAGCGCACCGAGCCGATGAGGCCCAGCTGGGAGGGGTCCTGATACACCGCCATCATCCGGGTGATGCCCCCCTCGGCCACCAGCTCATAGATGATGTCCGCCTGGCTGTTTCCCTGCTGGGGCAGGGCGGCTTTCAGGTTGTTGAGCATGACGGCCACCGGCTTTTTACCCGACAGGTCCTCCTCGCAGGGCAGGCCGGTGAGGGGGTGGTAGAAGGCAGGAGTGGGACTGGGGGTGGGCAAAGGGCTCTCCGGAGGCGTGATGACGGGGGAATCCGTCATGGTGGGGAGCGGGCTCGAGTCCGGCTTGTCCGCCTTGCAGGCGGGCAGGGCCAGCAGAAAAAGGGCGCACAGCAGACAGGTGAGGCGCTTCATTTCATTTCCTCCTCAGGGTAAGGCATCCATAAACATATTATAGCAAATTTGTCGATGCTTGTAAACGCGCAAATGAAAAAAGGCGGACCGGGCCCCGGCCCGGTCCGCTGACTTTACTGCGCTCCGTTGAACTCGTCGTAGAACCGGTTGTGGATGACCTGCACCGCCCGGTCCGCGTCGCTGATATGGACCAGCACCGACACCTTGATCTCGCTGGTGGAGATCATGTTGATGTTGATGCCCGCGTTGAACAGGGCCTCAAACATGGTGGCGGCCACGCCGGGGTTGTTCACCATGCCCGCGCCCACGATGGACACTTTGGCGATGTTGTCCGACACGTCGATGTGGTCGAATTTGATGCTGTCCCGGTTGTCCTCCAGCAGCTTCTGGGCCAGCTCCATGTCACCCTTGGCCACGGTGAAGCTGATGTCCTTGGTCTCGCTGCGGCCGATGGACTGGAGGATGATGTCCACGTTCACATGGTTCTTGGCAAGCAGGGAGAAAATTTTATAGGCGATGCCTGGGGTGTCCTCCAGGCCCACCAGGGCCAGACGGGCAACATTTTTATCCTTGGCGACGCCGCTGATGTGGGATTTTTCCATGGTCTTGACGACCTCCTTCACTTTTGTACCGGGCTTGCCGGAGAAGCTGGAGAGCACCTCCAGATTTACGCCGTACCGCTTCGCCATCTCCACCGAGCGGTTGTGGAGCACCTGGGCGCCCAAGGTGGCCAGCTCCAGCATCTCGTCGTAGGTGATCTCGTCCAGCTTGTGGGCGGTGGGCACCAGGCGGGGGTCGGCGGTGTACACCCCGTCCACGTCGGTGTAGATCTGGCACAGGTCGGCCCCCAGCGACGCGGCGATGGCCACCGCCGAGGTGTCCGACCCGCCCCGGCCCAGGGTGGTGATATCGTCATACTTGTTCAGCCCCTGGAAGCCGGTGACGATGACGATGCGCCGCTTGTCCAGCTCCGCCCGGATGCGCTCCCCCTGCACCCGCTTGATGCGGGCGTTGCCGTAGCCGGAGTTGGTGCGAAAGCCCGCCTGCCAGCCCGTCAGGGACACCACGGGGAAGCCCATGCCCTCGATAGCCATGGCGCACAGGGCGCAGGAGATCTGCTCGCCGGTGGACAGCAGCATATCCAGCTCCCGCTTGGAGGCGGTGGGGTTGATCTCGGCGGCCTTGTCAATGAGGTCGTCGGTGGTGTCGCCCTGGGCGGACAGCACCGCCACCACCCGGTTCCCCTTTTGATAAGTATCGGTAATGATGCGGGCCACGTTGCGGATCTTGTCCGCGTCCGCCACGGAGGACCCGCCGAACTTCTGTACGATCAATGCCATAAGTTTCTCATTCCTCTCATGGAGTTTCCATGCTGTTTGGGAGATCGCCGGGCCCGGGCCCGGCAATCCATTTTATGCGGTGCGGCTCAATCAGTCTAATACCCGCAAAGTGTTGGACACCATCAGCCCCGCCAGCTTCTCCTCCAGCTGGGCCTGGGTGAGCTCGCCCTCGGTGACGCAGGCGGACTCCGCCCCGCCGCTTTCCCGCCGGGCCAGCAGCTTGCACCCCGGGAACCGGGCGCGCAGCTCGTCGGCGGAGGCGGCCGCCCGGACATACCAGCGGCTCTTCAGCGCCCCGGTGCCGCAGGCGGCGTCCGCCCCGCCGGGCTCCCAGCTCAGAGCCTTGCGGTGGCCCATGTTCCGGGCCACGTCGATGACGTCCGCCACCACGGCGGAGGCGGTGGGCAGCTTGCCCGCTCCCCGGCCGTAGAACATCACGTCCCCGATGGCGTCCCCCCGGACGGAGATGGCGTTGAACACGTCCTCCACCCCGGCCAGCGGGTCGGACTGGTCCACCAGGTGGGGGGCCACATAGGCGCACACCCGGCCATCCTCCCCATGGATGGCCCGGCCCAACAGCTTGATCTTCTTGCCCGCACTCTCAGCGTAGTCCACGTCGGCCAGGGTCACACCCGTGATACCCTGGGTGGGCACCTGGTCGGGGCTGATGTGCCGCCCGAAGGCGATGTCCGCCAGGATGCAGATCTTCCGGCAGGCATCAAAGCCCTCCACGTCGGCGGAGGGGTCCCGCTCGGCGTAGCCGTTGTCCTGGGCCTCCCTCAGCGCCGCGTCGAAGGTGAGCCCCGCCCGGATCATGCGGGTCAGAATATAGTTGGTGGTGCCGTTGAGAATGCCGTAGATCTCCAGAATCTCATTGGCCGCCAGGCATTGGGACAGGGGCCGGATGATGGGGATGCCGCCCCCCACGCTGGCCTCAAAGAGATAGCACACGCCCTTCTCCTTCGCCAGCTGGGTGAGCTCATAGCCCTTCGTGGCCACCAGCTCCTTGTTGGAGGTGACCACGCTCTTGCCCGCCTCCAGGGCCCGGCGGGTGAAGTCCAGGGCGATGGTGGCCCCGCCGATGGTCTCCACCACAATGTCCACCTCGGGGTCCTGCTCGATCAGGGCAAAATCCTTCACGAAGCGGTCCGCGAAGGGACTGTCGGGAAAGTCCCGCACATCCAAAATATATTTCAGCCGGATCAGCCCGCCCGCCTTGCGCTCGATGCTGCTCTCGTGCCCGGTGAGCACCTCGGCCACGCCGGAGCCCACGGTGCCAAATCCTAATATCGCCACATTTACCATCGCGCACCCATTCCTTCCTTCGGCCTTTGACCTGGGAAAAAGCCAACTATACTGTGCCATTTTAAACTTCTTAGACTATATCACGACTTGGTTGGAATCGCAATCGTCAACCTCCCTGCTTTTTCACCAAACCTTCCCCGCCTGCCGCCCGATTCTTTGGCACAATGAAGTAACACACCGGAAATGTGCCCAAAAAAGACCGCCCGCCAGGGCTTCGGCGGGCGGTCCAGGTCGGTTTTCTCCCGGCCTATTGGCTGGGCCACATGGGGTTCCCCCACTGGTCCACCGGGATATAGGGCTCCTCGGAGTAGGCCGGCGGCGTGGGGACCTCCATGCTGGGCTGGGGCGGCTCGATGGTCACAATGGGCCCCGGGTCCTGGGTGGGCGGCACGATGGGCTGGCCGGACTCGTCCGGCGGCCAGGTGGGCTCACCCGACTCCCCGCCCCAAGGGTCCATGGACTCGGTGGGCGGCGGCGAGGGCTCCCAGCCGTCCACATGGACATAGCAGTACCGGTTCTCCTCCGGGATGGCCTCGTACCAGCTCACCAGGGCGCTGGCGTCTCCAATGTGGACGCTGGAGGTGGCCAGCTCCCGCTGATAATTCACCATATAGATGGTGCGCACGGTCTCCTCCGGGCACAGGTCCCCCGCCAGGTGGTAGCGGCCGGTGGCCTCCCCGTTGGCGTCCAGAATGGGGCTGTCCATGCAGATCTTCACCGGCACGTGGCAGGTGCAGGTCTCGGCGGGCACATCGTCGGCGAACAGCCGGAAGGACCGGGCGCGGCTGCCCCGGATGTCGTTGGCGCAGGCGTCGGTGGCCCTCTTCCCGCAGTCCTCGCAGATGGAGCAGGAGACCAGATTGTCCGGCACCGGGAAGGGCGCGTTCTCCTTCCCCTCGTGGAGGGGCTCCATCACCCGCTTCCACAGCTTCATGGCCGGGCCGTACCGGGAGCCGTTGTCGTTGATCTCGTCATTGCGCTCGTAGCCCACCCACACCGCGCCGGTATAGTAGGAGGTGTAGCCGCAGAACCACAGGTCATACTTGCTGTTGGTGGTGCCCGTCTTGCCCGCCACGGTCTGGCCGGAGATGCGGGCCAGGGTGCCGGTGCCCGAGTTGACCACGCTGGTGAGCATGGAGTTCATATAATAGGCGGTCTTGGTGCTGATGGGCCAGGTGGACTCGGGCCGGTTGTCCCGGATGATGTTCCCGTTGGTGTCCCTGATCTCCAGCACGGTGGTGGCCTTCTTGAACTCGCCGTTGCGGGGGAAGGTGGCGTAGGCCGCCGCCATCTCAAAGGTGGACACGCCCCAGGTCAGGCCGCCCATGGACAGCGGGCTGCGGTCGATGTCCGACTTGACCTCCCCCAAGCTGTTCACATAGTAGGGCTCCAGGGAGGTAAAGCCGAATTTGTCCACCATAAAGTCGTAGGACGCCTGGGGGGTGACCATCTCCACCACCCGCAGGGCCACGGTGTTCAGCGACACGGTGACGGCGTCCCACACGGTGGTCAGCCCGCCGTACACCGCCGAGACGTTGAGGGGCCACACCCTGCCGTTGAGCAGATAGGGGTTGTCGTCCACCACCGAGGCGGGGGTGATGAGCCCCATCTCCAGGGCCGGGCCGTAGACGGACAGGGGCTTGATGGACGACCCCGGCTGGCGCACGGTGGTCACCGGCCAGATGGAGCCCCGGTTCACGGTCTTTTCCTTGGTGCTGCCCATGGCCACCACATAGCCCGTGGAGTTGTCCACGATGGACATGGAGGACATCAGCTTTCCGCCGTAGCGCTTGCCGGGGGCGTATTCCGACAGGGTGTCGGGGTCGTTGTAGACGGCGTCCAGCGCCGCCTGGACCTCCGGGTCGTAGGCGCAGATGATGGACAGCCCGCCGCTGAACACCCGGTCCCGGCAGGCCTTCTCGTCGTGGCCGGTCTCGTCCATGAGGGCCTGGGTGGCCTCCCGGATGACCGCCTCCACATACCAGGAGTAGATGGTGGAGGGCTTGCTCTCCTGGGCGCCCTCCCCATCCTCCGGGACAGCCTGGGCGTCCCGCTTGAACACCAGGGGCTGGGCGATGGCGGCGTCCCGCTCCGCCTCGGTGATATAGGCCCCGTCGGGCGAGATGTCCGGCTTGGCCATCTCCTTCAAGATCAGCTCCTGCCGGGCCTTGTTGTACTCCCGGTTGGTCCACACCGCGCCGTTGTCGAAATTCTTCCCGCCGCAGGTCTCGCACACCTCTGGCTTCTCGTCCAGGTAGTAGTCCTTGCAGTCCTTGCAGGTGTAGCGCACCACCTCCACCACGCCATAGGGGGCGTAGAGGGAGGGGTTGTTGGTGATGCCCGCCAGGCTGGCGCACTCGGCCAGGTCCAGCTCCCACACGTTTTTGCCGAAGTAGTACCGGGACGCGGCCTGGATGCCGTCGCAGCCGTTGCCCAGGTAGATCTTGTTGAGATAGGTGGTGAGGATCACCTTTTTGTCGTAGTTGTTCTCCAGCTCCAGGGCGGTGAAGATCTCCACGATTTTCCGGGTGACGGTGACGTCCTTGTAATTGGTCAGGTTTTTGATGAGCTGCTGGTCGATGGTGGAGCCGCCCTGGATGTTCCGCCCGGTGAGCATGTAGAACAACCCCCCGGCGGTGCGTTTCCAGTTCACACCGCTGTGCTCCCAGAAGGTCTTGTCCTCGATGGCCACGAAGGCGTTGATGAGGTCCTCCGGGATCTGCTCATAGGTGACCAGCTCCCGGTTCTCCTTGCCCGACAGGGTCTGGAGCTCCACCAGCTGGCCGGTGTTTTTGTCCTGATAGTAGATCACCGAGTTCTCGTCCATGGCATAGGCGTCCAGATCCAGATCGGTCCGGGGCATGATGGACGTTTTCACATAGACCACGGCGAAGCATATCATGAAGCAGCCGGTGATGATGCCCATGAGCAGCAAAGTCCCGATGACCTGGAAAAAGCGGACGATGATGGTCAGCCAAATGGGGCGTTTTTTACGGCGGCGCGCCCTGGATTTGGGCGCCTGGCGCTGTCCCTCCCCGCTGGGCTGGGGCTCCCGGCGCTGGGGCGCGTGGTTTTGGTTGCTATCCGGCATGTTGAGATCCCTCCGATGTATTCAAACCGTCCCGGTTTTCGGGACGTCCGGGTCCCTCTCCCACACCCCGCGCTCCCAAGGGAAAACGCCAGGGATTGGTGTATTATACCACATCCCGGCGCGTTTGTCCACCCTATGCGAAACGACGGAATCTGACGGCCCCGGTAAAGTCTGTTTGTAAAAATTTCACGCCCCCTCTTGCAATTTTCCCCCACAGCCGTTACAATAAGGGCAGAAGGCGGGACTGATCCGCCAAGCAGAGGAGGCGCGGGTCCATGAGCGAGGAGTACGGCCCGGATTTCGTGTCGGTCACCGACGACGAGGGCAATGAATTTGAACTGGAGCATCTGGGCACCCTGGAGTATGACGGCCAGACGTACATGGCCTTCGTGCCCGCGGACATGGACGAGGACGACGAGGACTTCGGCATGATCCTGCTGAAGGTCATCGAGCAGGACGGGGAGTCTTTGCTGGCCGACATCGACGACGAGCAGGAGCTCAACGCCGTGTATGAGAAATTCATGGAGGAGCTGTTCGAGGACGACGAGGAGGAGTGACGCGCGCCGCTCACGACGGCTCAAACGCAATATTACCCCTGCTGGGTTCTAACTACGTGACCTTGCCCTGTTAAAACCCACATTTCTAAAACGGGACGCCCCACTCGCGAGGTGGTTCGCAGACCTCCCGGCCCTCTTCGGAGGCACCTGGACGTTGGGAGCGGTAAAACCAAGCGGAGGCGACCCACCTGCATTCTTGTGCAGGTTTTTAATGGGGCGGCACGGCCACAGCGGGGGTTCTATAGCAAACCAGGCGGAAGGGCCTCGGCCCTTCCGCCTCTCTATACCCTGATCCATTTGTAAATTTTCATCCTTGCGGCGAATTTGGCCTTGCAACAGCAGTTTTCCCATGCTATAATATTTGGCGTCGTCCTGCGGGACCCTATTATGAGGACTTCCCGGGGCGGGCGGACCTCCCGGCCCGCCGTCACCACACGAATACTTGAGAGGATTGATATACCATGAGCGCATCCAGAGAGAAAAAACAGCGCCAGAGCGCCGGCCCCGACAGCAAGGCCCTGAAGGCCCAGCAGGAGCAGGCCGCCCGCAGGCGCACGACCATCATCTACTCCGTGATCGCCGCCGTCATCGCCGTCATGGTGATCGCGCTTCTGGTGTGGCGTTCCGGCTTCTTCCAGGCCCGGTCGTCCGCCGCCACCCTGGGGGACGAGACTCTGTCCACCGCCGAGCTGAGCTTCTACTACTACGACGCCCGCAGCTACTACGCCGCCTACGGCATCCTCGACTCCAGCAAGAGCGACGACGAGCAGTATTACAACGAGTCTGAGAACAAGACCTATCGGGACTACTTCCTGGAGGAGGCCCTGAAGAGCGCCCAGCAGAGCAAGGCCCTGGCGGAGCAGGCCGTGAAGGACGGCCACACCGAGGACGAGGTCAAGGACGCGGTCAAGGCTTACGTGGACAGCGTGAAGGCCCAGGCCGCCTCCAGCGGTATCAGCTACGGCGCCTACCTGAAGGCCCAGTTCGGCCCCTATATGACCGCCGGAACCTTTGAGAAGCTCTACACCCGCCTCCAGATGGCCTCCCTGGCGGCCAACGACAAGTACGACGCGCTGTTCGACGGCTACACCCAGGACGAGCTGGACGCCTACTACAAGGACAACGCCGACAGTCTGGACACCATCGAGTACTCCTACCTCTATTTTGCCATCCCCACCGTCAACGAGAAGGATGAGCAGGGCAACGAGCTGGCCGAGGATGAGCTGAACAAGCGCAAGGAGGAGGCCCAGGCCAACGCCAAGAAGGACGCCGAGGACGCCCTGAAGGCGGTGGAGGACGGCTCCACCTTCCAGTCCCAGGCCGACAAGTACGAGCTGACCGCCAGCAACTATGCCGACCACGCCAAGGTGGTGGGCACCAGCGCCATCGACTCCGCCTACAGCGAGCAGCTGCTCAAGCTGGGCCAGGACGAGTGTGAGCTGGTGGAGACCGACAAGGGCTACTATGTCGTCTCCTTCCACAGCCGCTATCTGGCGGACGAGGTCACTCGGGATGTGCGCCACATCCTGGCCATGGCGGAGAGCACCACCGGCGAGGACAACAAGCTGGTGCCTCCCACCGACGAGGCCTGGGCCGCCGCCAAGGCCAAGATGGACGAGATCCAGAAGGCCTGGGACGAGAGCGGCAAGACCGAGGACGACTTTGCCAAGCTGGCCAACGAGAAGTCGGATGACGGCGGCTCCAACACCAACGGCGGGCTCTATGACCGCAACCCCAAGGACAAATTTGTCCCCGAGTTCGACGAGTGGGTCTTTGACTCCGCCCGCGAGAGCGGTGACGTGGGCATGGTCCAGCACTCCGCCGAGGAGGGCGCCACCAGCGGCTACTACGGCTATCACCTGATCTACTACGTGGGCGAGAATGAGCCGGTGTGGATGGGCTCCGCCCGCAAGGCCCTGGCCACCCAGGACGAGCAGACCTGGAGAGAGGAGCTGGCCGAGAGCTGCCCCACCGCCCTCACCGGCGGGGCCGACTACCTGGGCAAATGAGTCGGCGCAAGCTTCATATCTTTCTTTTCCGCCTACGGCGAAAATGAAATCATTTCGCTGCGCCTCCTCTCCCCATCGAACCCACTTCGTTGGGCTTCGATGGGGGCCCCAAATAATCCAAAGCAGAGGCCGGGCAGCTGCCCGGCCCTGTTTTTTATGGAGGTTTTTATGGAAGAGCAATTCATCCGCACCCGGATGCTGCTGGGCGCCCCCGCCATGGAGCGGCTGAAGCGCAGCCATGTGGCGGTGCTGGGCCTGGGGGGCGTGGGGGGCTGGTGTGCCGAGGCCCTGTGCCGTTCCGGGGTGGGAGAGCTGACCCTGGCTGACCAGGATACGGTGTCGGTGAGCAACCTCAACCGCCAGTGCGCCGCCCTGCGCTCCACCGTGGGCATGGAAAAGGCGCAGGCCACCGCCCTGCGCCTCCGGGATATCTCTCCGGACTGTGCCCTCCACCCTCTCGCCATCCGATATGAGGCGGAGAACCGGGAAGAATTTTTCTCCGCCCGCTACGACTACATCGTGGACGCCATCGACCTGGTGAGCTGCAAACTGGACCTGATTGAGACGGCCCACGCCCGGGGCGTCCCCATCATCTCCGCCCTGGGCACCGGCAACAAGCGGGACGCCCAGCAGCTTCGCATCGCCGACATCTCCCAGACCGAGGGCTGCCCCCTGGCCAGGGTGGTGCGCAAGGAGCTGCGGAAACGGGGCATCCCCCACCACAAGGTGGTGTTCTCCCCCGAGCCGGCCCGCTCCGCCGAGGATGGGGACGAGGCCCCGCCGCCGGGGCGGCGGTCCGTCCCCGCCAGCGCCATGTGGGTGCCCGCCGCGGCGGGGCTTCTGCTGGCCCAGGCGGTTATTCTCGAGCTTGCGGGCGAGCCTGGATGCGCTCCCACGCCTTTTTGACCACCCACGCCCCGGCCAGGCCGCACAGGGAGCCGATGACCGCCCCCATCAGCACGTCGCTGGGGAAGTGGACCCCCACGTACAGCCGGGACAGGCCCATGACCGCCGCCATGCACACCGCCGTCACCTTCATCCATCGCCTGGGCGCGGACACGCACACCGCCAGGGCGAAGGCAAAGGCGGCGTTGGTGTGGCCGGAGGGGAAGGAGTTGGGGTCGCGCTCCTCCACCAGGTTGAGGAAATTTTCGATGACCAGCCAGGGCCTTGGCCGGGACACCAGGGGCTTGATGGTGAAGTTCACCACAATGAGCCCGATGAGCATGGCGCACAGCGCTGAGAACCCCGCCCTTCGGGTGGGCTTGAAAAACAGCATCAGAATTCCCAGCACAATGAACAGCATCCCCGTGTTGCCCAGCTGGGTGTAGACCTTCATGAACGGGTCCAGCACTGCGTTTCGCGCATTTTCCGCGATCCACACCAGGGCCCGCTCGTCCAGCAGCTGAATGATCTCCGGCATCCTTGTCCCTCCTGTCCTTGACCCGGGGGTCAAAGATATGTATAATATCAAATGTATGCTCTGTGATTTTACCCCATTCCCTGCCATCTGGCAAGACATTTGTGGGAGGTCCGTATGAAAGTCATCCATCTCATCAGCGGCGGGGACACCGGCGGGGCCAAGACCCACGTCCACTCCCTGCTCCAGGGCCTGAACCGGCACATCCAGGCGGACATGGTGTGCTTCACCGACGGCCCCTTCACCCAGGAGGCCCGGGCGCTGGGCATCCGGGTGGACGTGATCGCCGGGCGCAACCCTCTGTCCGCTTTGAAACCCCTGCGGGAGAAGATCGCCCGGGAGGGCTATGACATCATCCACTGCCACGGGGCCCGGGGCAACCTGATGGGCGCCCTGCTGAAAAAGTCCACCGGCCTGCCCGTGGTCACCACCGTCCACTCCGACCCCAAGCTGGACTATATGGGCCGCCCCCTGTCCGCCCTCACCTACGGCAATCTCAACGCCTGGGCTTTGCGGCGCATCCCCTACCACATCGGCGTATCCGACGCCATGGGGGACCTGCTCATCAGCCGGGGCTTCGACCCCCAGCAGATGTTCGCCATCTACAACGGCATCGACTTCACCCCCCGCGCCCCTAAACTGGACCGCCGGGCATTCCTGGACAGCCTGGGGCTGGACTGGCCGGACGACACGGTCATCGCGGGCATCGCCGCCCGGCTCAACCCGGTGAAGGACATGGGCACCCTGCTCCGGGGCTTTGCCGCCGCCCACGACAGCCAGCCCCAGCTGCGCCTCATCATCGCCGGGGAGGGCCAGGACGAGGCCATGCTGAGGCAATTGGCCGCCGAGCTGGGCGTGGCCGATGAGGTGTGCTTCGCCGGGTGGCTCAGCGACACCGACAGCTTCTACAACGCTCTGGACATCAATACCCTCACCTCCCTGTCCGAGACCTTCTCCTACGCCATCACCGAGGGGGCCCGGTTCGCCCTGCCCACCGTGTCCACCCAGGTGGGGGGCATCCCCTATCTGGTGAAGCACAACGTCACCGGCCTGCTCTTCCAGCCCCGGGACCACGAGGCCCTGGGGCGGCATCTGGCCGCCCTGGCCGGGGACCCGGACCTGCGCCGCCGCCTGGGGGAGCAGCTTTTGGAGAAGGGGCGGGCGGAATACTCCATCGAGAGCACCATCCGCCGCCAGCTGGACATCTATGACACCATCCTCCGCCGCCAAAAACGGAAAACGGAGCGGAAGCGGGACGGGGTGGTGATCTGCGGGGCCTACGGCCGGGGCAACGCCGGGGACGAGGCCATTTTGCAGGCCCTGGTCACCGAGATGCGCTCCATCGACGCCGACCTGCCCATCTGGATCATGACCCGGAAGCCCAAGGCCACCCGAGTCCGCCATCGGGTGGGGGCCGTCTACACCTTCAACGCCCCCGTTTTCTGCCGCAAAATGGCGAACAGCGCCCTCTATATCAACGGCGGCGGCTCCCTGGTCCAGGACGTGACCAGCCACCGCTCCCTGTGGTTCTATCTCTTCACCCTGTCCGCCGCCAAGCGCCTGGGGTGCAGGGTCATGATGTACGGCTGCGGCATCGGCCCCATCCGCGCCCCCCGCAACCGCCGGAGGACAGGCCGGGTCATCAACCGCTCGGTGGACGTCATCACCACCCGGGACAGCGCCTCCATCGGGGAGCTCAAGGAGCTGGGGGTGAGCCGCCCCCAGGTGATTTTGGCCGCCGACCCCGCCGTCACCCTCCCCGCCGCGCCCCCCCAGGCGGCGGACGCCCTGCTGGAGGAGGTCGGCCTTCACCCCCGAAAGGGGGAGCGGTATCTGGGGGTCACCGTCCGGCCCTGGCCCGGATTTGAGGAAAAGGCCCCCGCCTTCGCCGCCGCCGCGGACTACGCCTACCAGCGCTACGGCCTGATCCCCGTGTTCCTCCCCATCGAGGGCAAGCTGGACGCCGCCGCCGCCCAGAAGGTGGCTGGCCTGCTCCAGTGCGCCCCCGTCCACCTGCTCCCCGCCTGCCCCAGCTCGGAGCTGGCCATCGCCCTGTCCGCCCGGATGGACGTGGCGCTGTCCATGCGCCTGCACGCCCTTATTTTCGCCGCCGTCCGGGGGGTGCCCCTGGTGGGGGTGGTGTACGACCCCAAGGTCAGCGCCTTTTTGGACGACGCGGGCCAGGACCTGTACGCCCGCCTGGACCAGGTGACGCCGGAGTTGCTGTGCGCCCTCATTGACGCCGCCGCCCAGCGCCGTCAGGACCGGGGCGCGCTGGAGGAAAAGACCGCCCGGCTCATCCAGCTGGAGCGCCGCAACAGCCAGGCCGCCGCCGGCCTGCTGGCCGGGAGGTGACCCCATGGCCTCGAAACAGATCGTCTGTCTGGCCCACGCCCCCTGGCGGGCCCGCCCGGACCGCACCCAGCAGCTGCTGGCCCGCCTGGGGGACGCCAAGGTCCTCTTTTTCGAGCCCGCCCCCAAAAAGGGCGCCCCCATGCCCGAGCAGGGCCGGAGGGTCCGCTCCCACATCACCGCCTATACCCTCCCCGCCCCCCTGCCCGGCCCCCAGGAGGGGTCGGTGCTCCAGCGGCGCAGGCTGGATAAGGACACGGATTTTATCCAACAGGTGATGGACAAGCACCACTTCCGGGAGCCGGTGCTGTGGTGCGCCTCCCCCCTCCAGGCCGGTTTTTTGGACCGGCTGGCCTATCGGGGAGTGGTGTACGACTGCCACCGCTTCTGGAGCGACGAGTTTCTGGACTGGGAGAGCGACCTCACCCGCCACGCCGAGGTGGTGTTCGCCGCCTCCTTCGGCCTGGTCAAGCGTCTGTCCCCCTGCAGCGACAACATCGCCCTGCTGCCCAACGGGGTCAACCCGGTGCTCTTCCAGCAAAAGCAGCGGTCCATCCCCCCCGCCCTGGCGGGCCTGCCGGGACAGAAGGTGCTGGGGCGGCTGGGCAGCGTCACCGGCCAGGTGGATCTGGACCCCCTGCTCTACCTGGCCCGCCACCGCCCGGAGTGGACCTTTCTGCTCATGGGGAGGGTGACCCGCCCGGCGGCGGAGCAGCTCCAGGGCCAGGACAACATCGTGCTCACCGGGCCGGTGAACCCCCTGGATGTGCCCGACTACCTGTACCGCTGCGACCTGCTCTTCGACCTGATGCGCTTTGACCGCCCCGGCGACGTGGTGCCCATCCGGGTGTACGAGTACCTGGCCACCGGGCGGCCCATCGTCACGGTGGTGGACCCCAGCGTGGAGGAGACCATCCCGGAGCTGGTGTCCACCGCCTACGACGGCCCCGGCCTGCTGCGCCGGTGCAAGTCGGCGCTGGCGGAGGACCCCTCCCTCCCCCGGCGGCGGCGGGAGCTGGCACGCCAGTCCTCCTGGACCGGCCGGGCGGCTCAGGTTTCCAATATTTTGGAGGCCACCGGGCTGTTTTGAGATTTTCGCCATGGCCGGCCCTTGTGGGCCCCAGAGAATCGTACAAGCCTACAAAAATGGGAAACAGCCCTTGATTTTTGGATTTTTCTTCGTTAAAATGGAGCTGATTTTTGGAAATGGGGTGGCTGTCGTGGTGCGTTTCCAACCTGTCCGTCCGGGCTTCCGTCTCCACGGCCCCATTGCGTCCAAATCCGCCCGCTGATGCCCAAGACAGGTCCGCCGCGCCATGCGGCGGCCTGTTTCTTTTTGATTTTTACGCAAAGGAGGATTTTTCTTGAAAAAAGTCGCCGTGATTATGGGCTCCGACTCCGATTGGCCGGTGGTCAAGGGGGCCTGCGCCCAGCTCAAGGAGTTCGGCGTCCCCTACGAGGCCCATATCCTCAGCGCTCACCGCACCCCCGCCGCCGCCGCGGACTTCGCCAAAAACGCGAGGCAAAACGGCTTCGGCGTGCTCATCTGCGCCGCAGGCATGGCCGCCCACCTGGCGGGGGCCTTCGCCGGAAACTCCACCCTGCCCGTCATCGGCATACCCATGAGGGGGGGCGCCATGGACGGGCTGGACGCGCTGCTCTCCACTGTCCAGATGCCCAGCGGCATCCCCGTGGCCACGGTGGCCATCAACGGGGCCAAGAACGCCGCCGTGCTGGCCGCCCAGATTCTGGCGGTGTCCGACGAGGAGCTGGCCGCCAAGCTGGACGCCGCCCGGGAGCAGATGGCCGCCCAGATCGGGTCAAAAGAGGCTAAGCTCCAGGCGGAGCTTACTTTTTCAGACAAGAAAAAGTAAGCAAAAAGAACTTCAATTCGTTACCACCGCATCCCATACCGCAGCGTTTCCGCTCGACAACATAACAGATGCTGATCAATCAGAAAGGATGAATCATTATGGAAAACAAACTGGTTTACACTGGCAAGACCAAGAATGTCTACGCCCTGGACAATGGCAACTATCTGCTGAAATTCAAGGACGACTGCACCGGCAAGGACGGCGTATTCGACCCCGGCGAGAACTCCGTGGGCCTGACCATCGAGGGCGTGGGCGACGTGAACCTGCGCATGTCCATCTACTTCTTCGAGAAGATCAACGCCGCCGGCATCCGCACCCACTACGTCTCCGCCGACCTTGGGAACACCACCATGGAGGTGCTGCCCGCCAAGGTGTTCGGCCACGGCCTGGAGGTCATCTGCCGCCACAAGGCGGTGGGCTCCTTCCTGCGCCGCTACGGCGAGTATATTGAGGAGGGCGCCGACCTGCCCGCCTATGTGGAGACCACCTTCAAGAACGACGAGAAGGGCGACCCCCTGGTGACCAAGGACGCCCTGGTGGCCCTGGGCGTGATGACCGCCGAGCAGTACGACGACATCAAGGATATGACCCAGAAGATTACTAAAATCGTGGCCGACGATTTGAAGGCCAAGGGGCTGGTGCTCTATGACATCAAGTTCGAGTACGGCTATGACGCCGATGGCAAGGTGATGCTCATTGACGAGATCGCCTCCGGCAATATGCGGGTGTACAAGGACGGGCAGTATATCGACCCCATGACCCTGTCTAAGCTCTTCTTCGCCTGAACTGTGAACGATAAGGAGACTCTATAAAATGGGCGGATTTTTCGGCGCGATCTCCAAGCGCGACGTCACTCTTGACATCTTTTTCGGCGTGGACTACCACTCCCATCTGGGCACCCGCCGGGGGGGCATGATTATTTACGATGAGCGGGACGGCTTCCAGCGGCAGATCCACTCCATCGAGAACACCCCCTTCCGCACTAAGTTCGAGAAGGACCTGGCGGACTTCCACGGCTGCTCCGGCATCGGCTGCATCAGCGACACCGACCCCCAGCCCCTGCTGGTGCGCTCCCACCTGGGGGTGTACGCCATCTCCACCGTGGGCATTATCAACAACGCGGAGAAGCTAGTGGAGGACTACTTTGACGGGCATGCCCGCCAATTCATGGCCATGAGCTCGGGCAAGGTAAACGCCAGCGAGCTCACCGCCGCCCTCATCAACCAGAAGGACACCCTGGTGGAGGGCATCCGGTACGCCCAGGAGGTGATCGACGGCTCGTCCACCATCCTCATCCTGAGCCCCGAGGGCATCGTGGCCGCCCGGGACAAGCTGGGCCGCCTGCCGGTGCTCATCGGTCAGAACGACGAGGGCTGCTGCGTGTCCTTCGAGTCCTTCGCCTGCACCAAGCTGGGCTATGACAACGCCTACGAGCTTGGCCCCGGAGAGATCGTCCATGTCACGCCCGAAGGCTGGCGAACCCTGGCCCCGGCGGGGGACAAAATGCGCATCTGCGCCTTTTTGTGGACCTACTACGGCTATCCCAACTCCAACTACGAGGGGCAGAATGTGGAGGTCATGCGCTGCCGCAACGGGGAGATCATGGCCCGGGCGGAAAAGGCAAAGGGCGCCCTGCCCGACGTGGACTGGGTGGCGGGGGTGCCCGACTCCGGCGTGCCCCACGCCATCGGCTACGCCAACGCCAGCGGCAAGCCCTTCGCCCGGCCCTTCGTGAAGTACACCCCCACCTGGCCCCGGTCCTTCATGCCCGCCTCCCAGGAGGTGCGCAACCAGGTGGCCAAGATGAAGCAGATTCCCGTCCCCGAGCTGATCCAGGGCAAAAGGCTTTTGTTCGTGGACGACTCCATCGTCCGGGGCACCCAGCTGCGGGAGACCGTGGACTTCCTCTACGGCGCGGGGGCCAAGGAGGTCCACATGCGCTCCGCCTGCCCCCCCATCATGTACGGCTGCAAATACCTGAACTTCTCCCGCAGCAACTCCTCCATGGAGCTGCTGGCCCGAAAGACCGTCCAGGAGCTGGAGGGGGACGAGGGGCAGAAGCACCTGGAGGAGTACGCCGACGCGTCCACAACCCGGGGCCAGTGCCTGCTCAAATCCATCTGCGAGAAGCTGGGCTTCGACTCCCTGGGCTATCAGTCGCTGGACGGCCTGCTGGACGCCATCGGCATCGACCGGGACAAGATCTGCACCTACTGCTGGACGGGCAGAGAATAATTTTTGAAAAGGAGTCAGCTATCATGGTCGAGTCAAGATGCGGCATCCTGTGCGGCCAGTGTGAGTACCGGGAGCAGATGGGCTGCGCCGGCTGCGTCAACATCGAAAAACCCTTTTGGGGGGACAGCTGCCCGGTAAAATCCTGCACCGAGGGCAAGCCCCACAGCCACTGCGGCCAGTGCGCCGAGTTCCCCTGCCAGCTGCTCAGCCAGTTCGCCTACGACGAGAAGCAGGGCGACGGCGGCAGGCGCATTGAGCAGTGCAGACTCTGGAAAGGAGCGGAGCAATGAACAACTCCCACTCTGAATCCTACGCCGCCGCCGGGGTGGACGTCACCGCCGGGTATGAGGCGGTGCGCCGCATCAAGCCCATGGTGGAGTCCACCTACATCCCCGGGGTGATGGGCACTCTGGGGGGCTTCGGCGGCATGTTCGCCCCCGACCTGTCCGGCATGAAGAAGCCGGTGCTGGTGTCCGGCACCGACGGGGTGGGCACCAAGCTGAAGCTGGCCTTCCTGATGGACAAGCACGACACCGTGGGCATCGACTGCGTGGCCATGTGCGTCAACGACATCATCTGCGGCGGGGCCGCCCCCCTGTTCTTCCTGGACTACATCGCCTGCGGCAAAAACGACCCCGGGCGCGTCGCCCAGATCGTGGCGGGCATCACCGAGGGCTGCCGCCAGGCCCAGTGCGCCCTGGTGGGGGGGGAGACGGCGGAAATGCCCGGCTTCTACCCGGCGGACGAGTACGACCTGGCCGGGTTCTCCGTGGGCCTGGTGGACGAGGAGAGGATCATCGACGGCAAAAAGCTGGCCCAGGGGGACGCCCTCATCGGCCTGGCCTCCTCCGGCGTCCACTCCAACGGCTTCTCCCTGGTGCGCAAGGTGCTCCACATCGAGCGGGCCGACCTCCACACCCCCCTGGACGAGCTGGGGGGCAGGGGGCTGGGCGAGACCCTGCTCACCCCCACTAAAATTTACGTCAAGGCGGTCAAGGGGCTGCTGGCGGCGGGCGTGGACATCCACGCCGTCAGCCACATCACCGGCGGCGGCTTCTATGAGAACGTACCCCGGATGATGGCGGAGGGCCTCACCGCCCGGATTCAGCTGGACTCCTTCCCCTGCCCGCCTATATTCGGCCTCATCCAGCGGCTGGGGAACATCCCGGAGCGGGACATGTATAACACCTTCAACATGGGCGTGGGCATGGTGCTGGCCCTCCCGGCGCCCCAGGCTGACCAGGCCCTGGACCTGCTCAAGGAAGCCGGGGAGGAGGCGTACCCCATCGGCGAGGTGGTCCCCGGTGGCGGAGGGGTGGAGCTGTTATGAGCATCAAGCGCATCGCCGTGCTGGTGTCCGGCGGGGGGACCAATTTACAGGCCCTTATTGACGCCCAGGAGCGGGGGGACATCATCAACGGGCGCATCGCCTCCGTCATCGCCTCCAAGCCGGGCGTTTACGCTCTGGAGCGGGCCAAGCGGGCGAACATCCCCGGCTACGTGGTGGCCCGAAAGGACTATGACAGTAACCGGGCCATGACCCTGGCCCTGGTGGACAAGCTGAAGAGCCTGGACATCGACCTGGTGGTGCTGGCGGGGTTCATGGTCATCCTGACGGAAGAGATGGTGCGGGCCTACCCCAACGCCATTTTGAACGTCCACCCCGCCCTCATCCCCTCCTTCTGCGGCGAGGGGTACTATGGGCTCCACGTCCATGAGCGGGCGCTGGAGTACGGGGTGAAGGTGTCCGGCGCCACCGTCCACTTTGTCAGTGAGGAGTGCGACGGCGGGCCCATCGTGCTCCAAAAGGCGGTGGCGGTGGAGGAGAACGACACCCCGGAGGCCCTCCAGCGCCGGATCATGGAGCAGGCGGAGTGGGTGATTCTGCCCCGGGCGGTGTCCCTGTTCTGCCAGGGGCGCTTGAAGGTGGAGGGCCGGACGGTCCGCGTTTTGAAGCCGTTACAACTTTCAAAGGAGTGTCTGCAATGATCGACATGACCGAGTATTTACAGAATAACCCCTATCCCGGCCGGGGCATTATGCTGGGCCGCTCCGCTGACAACAAGTACGCCGTCATCGCCTACTTCATCATGGGCCGCAGCGAGAACAGCCGCAACCGAGTCTTTGAGGAAACCGAGGACGGCATCCGCACCCGTGCCTTTGACGAGTCCAAGATGACCGACCCCTCCCTCATCATCTACCACCCGGTGCGGCGCCTGGACAACGGCGTCACCATCGTCACCAACGGCGACCAGACGGACACCATCCGGGACAACATCCTGGCAGGTCACTGCTACCGCCACGCCCTGAACACCCGCACCTTCGAGCCTGATCCCCCCAACTACACCCCCCGCATTTCCGGGGTGGTGAGGCCGGACGGCGGCTATAACCTGTCCATCCTCAAGAGCCTGGACGGCGACCCGTCCTGCGCCTGCCGGTATTTCTATGAGTACGACGCCCCCAAGGCGGGGGTGGGCCACTTCATCCACACCTATGAGAGCGACGGCAATCCCCTGCCCTCCTTTGAGGGCGAGCCCCGCCGGGTGGCCGTCACCGCCCCCGACGCGGAGACTCTGGCCAATGACCTGTGGCTGGCGCTGAACGAGGACAACAAAGTCTCCCTGTTCGTGCGGTATATCGACCTGGCCACCGGGGACGACGAGACCTCCATCATCAACAAACACTGGGAGGCATGAACATGACGGAACTGGAACTGAAATACGGCTGCAACCCCAACCAGAAGCCCGCCCGCATCTTCATGAAGGGGGACAAGCAGCTCCCCCTGGAGGTGCTGAACGGCAAGCCGGGGTACATCAATTTCATGGACGCGCTGAACTCCTGGCAGCTGGTGAAGGCCCTGAAAAAGGCCACCGGCCTGCCCGCCGCCGCCTCCTTCAAGCACGTCTCCCCCGCCGGGGCGGCCCTGGGCCTGCCCCTGTCCGACGTGGAGCGTCAGATTTACTTCGCCCCGGACGGCGAGCTCTCTCCCATCGCCTGCGCCTATATCCGGGCCCGGGGGGCCGACCGGCTGTGCTCCTACGGCGATTGGGCGGCGCTGTCCGACCCCTGTGACGCCGACACCGCCCGCTATCTGGCCCTGGAGGTGTCCGACGGCGTCATCGCCCCGGATTACACCGACGAGGCGCTGGACATACTCAAGACCAAGCGCAAGGGCGGCTATAACGTGGTGCAGATCGACCCGGATTACGTCCCCGACCCGGTGGAGCGCCGGAGCATCTTCGGTATCGTCTTTGAGCAGGGCTACAACGATTTGGCCATCGACGAGAAGATGCTGGAGAACATCGTCACCGCCAACAAGGATCTACCCCAGGCGGCCAAGCACGACATGCTGCTCTCCCTCATCACCCTGAAGTACACCCAGTCCAACTCGGTGTGCTATGTCAAAGACGGACAGACCCTTGGCGTGGGCGCGGGCCAGCAGAGCCGCATCCACTGCACCCGCCTGGCTGGGAACAAGGCGGACACCTGGTGGCTGCGCCAGCATCCCAAGGTGCTGGGCCTCCAGTTTGTGGACGGCATCCGCCGCCCCGACCGGGACAACGCCATCGACATCTACCTCTCCGACGAGCATGACGACGTGCTGGCCGACGGCGTGTGGCAGAACACCTTCAAGGTACGCCCCGAGGTACTCACCGAGGGGGAGAAAAAGGAGTGGATCGCCAAGCAGTCCGGGGTGACCGTGGGCTCCGACGCCTTCTTCCCCTTCGGCGACAACGTGGAGCGGGCTTTTAAATCGGGCGTGAAGTACATCGCCCAGCCCGGCGGCTCCATCCGGGACGACCACGTCATCGCCACCGCCGACAAGCACAATATGGTAATGGCCTTTACCGGGATACGGCTGTTCCACCATTAAGAAGCGTGAGCGTAGGCTGGCAGGCCCGGATGGACTGGAGCGAGGACAAAAGCCCAGCCGCCGCAAAGCGGAGGCGGGTTTTGTCCGAGTCGAAAGGAAGCCGGGCCGTCAAGCCAGCCCAACGCGAGCGTGACAAGGCAACCTATAGAAATGGGGTAAATGGCTTTATGAAAGTATTAGTGGTAGGAAGCGGGGGCCGGGAGCACGCCATCTGCTGGAAGCTGGCCCAGTCCCCTAAGGTGACGCAGCTGTTCTGTGCCCCCGGCAACGCGGGCATCGCCCAGGTCACCCAGTGCGTGGACGTGAAGGCCACCGACGTGGACGGCATGGTGAAATGGGCCAAGGAAAACGCCATGGACTTCGTGGTGGTGGCCCCCGACGACCCCCTGGCTCTGGGTATGGTGGACGCCCTGGAGGGGGCGGGCATCCCCGCCTTTGGCCCCCGGGCCAACGCCGCCGTCATTGAGGCCAGCAAGGCGTTCTCCAAGGAGCTGATGAAAAAGTACCACATCCCCACCGCCCGGTACGAGACCTTCACTGATTTGGACAAGGCCCTGGCCTACATCGAGGAACAGGGCGCGCCCATCGTGGTGAAGGCGGACGGGCTGGCCCTGGGCAAGGGCGTTGTGGTCGCCGCCACCGTGGAGGAGGCCAAGACCGCCGCCCGTGAGATGATGGCGGACAAGAAATTCGGCGAGTCCGGCTCCACGGTGGTCATCGAGGAGTGCATGACCGGCCCCGAGGTGACGGTGCTGGCCTTTGCCGACGGGGAGCATGTGTACCCCATGCCCGCCAGCCAGGACCACAAGCGGGCTTTTGATGGCAACCGGGGCCCCAACACCGGTGGGATGGGGGCCATCTCTCCCCCGCCCCAGTACACCCCGGAGATCGCCGCCCGGTGCATGGACGAGATCTTCCTGCCCACCATTGCCGCTCTGAAGGCGGAGGGCCGCCCCTTCCAGGGGGTCATCTACTTCGGCCTGATGCTCACCCCCGACGGCCCGAAGGTGGTGGAGTACAACGCCCGGTTTGGCGACCCCGAGTGCCAGGCGGTGCTGTCCCTGCTGGATAGCGATTTGATGGACGTTTTCGCCGCTTGCCGGGAGGGGGCCCTGGACCAGCTGGACATCCGCTGGAAGGACCAGGCCGCCTGCTGCCTGGTGCTGGCCTCAGGGGGCTATCCGCTGGATTACCAGAAGGGCTATCCCATCTCCGGGCTGGAGGAGGCAGGAAAAAACGCCGTGGTGTTCCACGCGGGCACCGCTGAAAAAGACGGGCGGGTCGTCACCAACGGCGGGCGGGTGCTGGGGGTCACCGCCCTGGGAGACACCCTGGAGCAGGCCATCGCCGCCGCCTACGCCGCCGCCAAGCCCATCTCTTTCCAGGACATGCACTTCCGGACCGACATCGGCCGGGCATTCTGAACCATCGGCCCCTCCCGCCGCCGGGAGGGGCCTTTTCCTGCTTTTTCCTGTCGAAGCAAAAAATGACAGTCCCATTTTTTGCGCAATTTCGAGGAAAATGATTGACAAAAGTGGGTGGACCCGCTATAGTGTATCTCGCTATCCGTGAAAACCCTGAGAAGCGCGAGCGTAGACACGCCGCCTCGGATGGACTGGAGCGAGGGCAAAAGCTCAGCCGCCGCAAAGCGGAGGCGGGTTTTGTCCGAGCCGGAGGGAAGCCGAGGCGAAAGCGTGTCCAACGCAAGCGTGACAGCAAAAGCGCGTCTCAGGGAATAAAAAGAGGGAGCTGACAAAACACTCATCATTAGAAATGGGGGAGGATACATGTCCAAGGAGCTGATCCGCCTGCGGGACTGC